>Ga0126379_10000047_pt1 | contig 57843 bp, 51 predicted proteins | sample PanSoiMetPlot_24_FD_92640 | JGI IMG/M metagenome (GOLD analysis project Ga0126379, IMG submission 92640) | Tropical forest soil microbial communities from Panama - MetaG Plot_24 | ecosystem: Environmental > Terrestrial > Soil > Tropical forest > Bulk soil | place: Panama | collected 2016-02-17
GGCCCGCGCCTCGCCCAGGTCTTGCCATTGCACTTCACCCTGATTTCGGACAACGTAGACAACGTAGTGCGGCGTACCGTATGCGTTCTCATTGTCCGGGGCCTTGGGATCAAAAGGCTGGTAAACAGCAAACTCAATGAGGGCTCCGTTTTCCGGGATGGCTGCCTGGATTGCGCTGAGCGTGACTGGCTTCTGGCCTTCATAAAACCCGGCAGTCCGGCGATTCATTTCCGCTTCCAGTTGCTCGCGTTGATCTTCCAGCGCCTTGATTCTTTGCTGATAATCTGCCGGCGTCATCCTCTGCGGCCCGTTCAGGACCAGCTTCGCCAGTCGCGAATTTAGATCTCTCAATTGTTCGAGCAGCTTGTGATCATCCTGCGGGCCAAGGCGTTGCTGCAACGCGCTGAGGCTGTTCGATACGGCATCCTGAACGCGACCCTTGTTTTGCAGGACCGTTGTTACGGCAAGATCAAGTGCGGTTGGGTCACCGTGGGCAAGTTGAGTTTGCAATGAAATATTGCGCGATGCCCGAAGCGACAAGTCAGCAAGGAATGCCTGCTTCTCGCGTTCGGATCCCGTCGCGATGTTGATGGCGACGTAGTGTTCCGCGATCTCGCTCGCCTGGGATTGGAACTTGACGGCTTCCGGCCAATTGCCCTGAGCCGCCAAACAGCGCGCCAGGCCGAACAAAGTGATCGGCACCGCAGGGTAGCTCATGGATCCCCTTTGCTCATGTGCGGCCAAGGATTTCTCGTACAATGCCTCGCCACGTGCATAGTCACCTGTAGTGCAATACACCATGGCTACATCGTTCCGGTACTTTGTGGTTACCGAATGATCAGAGCCTAGGCTCTTTTCGGCCAAGGTCAGTGCCTTTTGAAACAAGGTTTCAGCCTTGGCATAGTCACCCTGGAGATAGGCAACGCGCCCCAAGAAGGTGAAGGAAGATGCGAGATGAAAGTGATCCGGCCCGAATGTTTTTTGCAAAACGGCATGTGCCCTCTGGTAGTAGTCCTCAGCGCTTTGATAGTGTCCCATGTCAAATTCTTCGCCACCGAGATTTTGGAGTAATAAGGCGGCCGTGGTTGTCCCCGTCAATTGCGCTTTTTCCAGAATGCTCCAGGCCCTTCGTTGCACCTCCTCGGCCTTAACATAGTCGTTCTTGTCACGGTACATCACACCAAGCCCAGCGAGCTCTTCGGCCACCGCTGGATCGTCGGGCCCCAGCGCCTTCTCTTTGATTCTCACGGCACGTAGCTGATACAACTCGGCGTTGGCATAATCACCCGTACTTGCATAGCTCGTGGACACAAACCCGAGAGTGTCAGCTACGGCAAGATGATCAGGCCCCAATTCCTTTTCGCGGATTTCAAGACACTGCAGAAGTGCGGCACGCGCCTCAAGGTCCTTTCCTTCATCTTTGAGACGCGCATACTGTTTGTAGAAGTCATTAGCCTGGTGCAGGGCGCGCTCCCTCTCGGTGGCAGGCCTCAGTTCGACCAACCGGATTTCATAGCGACCCGGCGAGGCTTTCTCCATCGCATAGACAACGAGCTTATAGAGGCCAGCCAATTCGACAGACTGTCCGACTTCTTTTCGCTGTTTCCATCCCCGAGGAATCCAATAAGGCAGCGTCTGCCCGTCAGGCGCTTGCAGCAACACGCCTACATCCGTTTCCCTATCTGTAACCTCTACTTTCATGTATTGGCCCGGGGACATTGGGACCGCATAGATGTGTCTTTGCCCACCTGCCAGTTCGCGCTCGATCGGCTTGCCGAGCTCCAGCGTAGTTACCTCTGGTGAATTCTGCGCCGCGGGAGGTTGTGTTAAGGGCTGGGGAGAGGGGACATTTTGTGCGCCACCCGAGTTTTGCGCCTGAGTAACAGCCGGCACAGGATATGCCCCTCCTGCAATAGACAGGCAAAGAATGAGGGCGCCTCGTGCCCAAGTTCGAGTAGAGCCTCGCATCATGGTGAATCTACCTTGCCAACAACTGCGAAGGGCGCGCTGAAATGGGCGCTATTTTAGCACCGCCCGAAATGAGTAACCTCCAATAAGCTCCGGATTGCCCCGGGCAGGAATTCCCGTCAGTTCCGCGATGTAATTTTGCTGCTTCAAGAGGCCGGCGCGAATGCTGACCGAAACGGCTTTCTTCTCTCCGGCCGATGTCGAGGTCATATTTGCGCTTCGCCACAGGACCTGGTTGTTTGCAGGATCTCTAAGCACGACGCGGTACACGGGGAAGTCGTCTGACTCGAGCGTCAGGAGCAGCACTAACAGGTCCGTTCCCGCCCTGATGGAAACGGTTGGCATTGCAGAAACACCTCTGCTGGGTGGCAACAGAACAAGGGGAACGGCCGTGATTTGGTCAAGGCCGCTCTGCAAGCCGTGGAGTCGTTGCAACTCTTGCTGCGCCTGTGCGTTGGCGGTGCGCTGTTGGTCTAGTTCGCTTCGCAAATCCCGTTCCCGCCGGTCAAACTCCGATTGGCGAGCACGAGTCTCGCTCATTTGCCGATGTAATCGCAGGTTGTCCAACAGCAGGTACCCTGCTACCAACATCAGTACCGCCGCTGCGCCGGCAAATCCCCACTGGAAGGCGGACGGCGAGAATCCAGATCGTCTGGGAGATGGTTTCTTGCCGGGTTCTCTGGCGGGCGAAACGACCGTCCGGATCACCGTCGCCGGCGCGGTTGCGGCTCCGCCTTCTCTCTCCAGCAGCGCGCGTGCAAATTGCACTTTCTCGCGCCTCTTCGCAGAGGACAGGTAAAACGATTCAAACCGCGCCAGATCCTCTCCTCTGGCCTCGCCCCTCACATAGGCATCCACAAGGTCGTATTCAACGGCGCTCAGGCGCGCCGCCAGCTCTTCATCGACGATGCTCAACTGATCCAGCCGCTCGGCTTCCTCCGCGGGCAACGCCCCCAGGAGATAGCGGGTCAATTGTTGATCATCGTGCGCACCTTTATCCTGCGAAGACATCATGCCTCTTCAGTAACATCATGCCTCAACGTCATGCCTCTTCATATATAAGACCAAACCTGCAATAGTACTTCATGTCTCACGGCAACACTTTATGAGGCACACTTCCAGCTTGTCGCGGATCCGGCACGCCCGGATGCTCAAGGCATTCATGGAAAGCCCCAATCGTTCCGCCAATCGGTAACGGCCCTCGATCTTGGTCCGTTGTTCACCCCGGTAGTACTCGAGAATGAGTTCGCGGTCCTTCTCCGGCAATTGGGCCAAACAATGCTCCAGACACTTATGCAGCTTCTCTCGCGCCTGAGCTTCCGAATCCTTTTGGGGACTGCTCGATAAACCCGTTTGGACGGCGGAGTGCGCAGGCTCCTCGAAACTTGTCTGGGCCGGCTGAGCCCCACGGAGATACTCCAAGAAGACAAACTTGGCAAGCACATAACAATAGTGGGCTGGGGAAAGATCCGTAATGGAACCTTGTTCCTGGAGTTTTCTCGCGACACGGTTCAGCGTTTCGTCAGCCAGATCGTCAGGCGAGAGACAGTTCTTTCGGTCAAAGTAGAGGGAAAGCCTTCGGCGCATCTCGAGGTATTTCTCGCCGCCGGAATCGACGCCTTCGTCCAACCAATCAAGGAAATGCCGAAAGGCGTCTTGCGTCGGTGCCCAATCCTTCTTCACCCTACCCTGGCCCTTCAGAATTGCCGCACAATTCTACATTGGAACCGGTCTCGTTCCGGCCTCGAAAGGTCTATCTGATAGTGACACTGCCAGCCCCCGCGTATCAGAAGCTTTCAAGCTCTGGCAAGGCGCTGTCGCCGGCGTTCGGCTCGCGCAACCGCCATAGACCCGAGGGGCCTACTCGCGCATCAGAAATGAAAAACCGGGGAATTTGTATTCCCAGCGCGTGTCGTGGGGAACCGGCTTGACCGCTTTCTCCCGAACCTGTTGCATGGCTTCGACCACCCGCGCCAAATCAGATGGCCCGGCGACAGGGACGTTGTGGGCGGGCAGCAGCAGCTTGAGCCGTGGAGCCAGCGCCGCGACTTTCGTTATAGACGCCACGTAAGCATCCAGGTCGGTCTCCGGACGATACAGGAAGATCGGACCGGGATAATACATGTCGCCGGTGAAGAGCAGGCCGTTGGCTTCGTCCCACAGCATCAGGGAATCCGGGGTATGCCCGGGCGTGGCGATCACTTGGAGCACACGGCCATCCAGATCGATCTTGTCGCCGTCATGCAGCCAGTGGGTGATACGAAAAGGCTTGGTCGAATAGGTTGTTGGGTTGAAACCACGAGGAAGTTCCCCGCAGGTTTCGCCAGGTGCAATTTCCTTCTGCGCGTCGGCTCTGGAGCCTCGGGCGTCCTCGCGGGTAAACGCGGTGTCCATGCCGTAGACTTCGCTGAAGCGCCAGTTGTCGCCGACGTGATCATTATGCGTGTGGGAATTCACCACGCTTACCGGCAGGCCCGTGAGCTCGGCTGTCACCTTCTTGATGTCGCTGATTCCCATGCCGGTATCGAAGAGCAAGGCTTTTTTGCGTCCCATGATCAGATAGGAGATCACCTCTTCCGACTGGTGCGGCTCATAAATGGCAAAAACGCCAGGACGAATGCGGTAGACCTCAAACCATTTGTCGGAGACGGCAACACGTTCCAGGTTTCTGTACTCGGGACGCGGAAGACTGCGGCACCACTCCGGCAGTTGCGTCTGCGCCCCGAACAAGAAGCAGAGTGCGATGAACCAACGGGCAATGAACATGGGGATTCAGCTTACATCAAAGCTGCGAAGTAAGCGCTCTAATCGCTCACGTGCGCGAGGTCGGCCGTCTCTTTCCATAATCGTTTTGCTTTGGCGTCGTCTTGGGCCTCTCGGTTGGGTGTCGATGGACGGCACTTGTGGAAGTACTCGCCGGTCACGGCGGTCACCTCAGGCGAAGAAGCCAAATACACCAGCGTTTCAGCTCCGCGTTCCGGCGTGAGCGCGAAACGCTTGGCCAAGCGAATGCCGAAGGAGAGCAGTCCTCCGGTCTGATCCCCGAAACGCGTGGCCACAAAACCGGGATGCAGAGAGTTGGCGGTCACGCCCGTGCCGGCAAGACGCCGAGCCAGTTCGCGCGTAAAGAGGATGTTACACAGCTTGGAACGGCCATAGACCTTGAAGGCCGGCCCTCCATAGCGCATCCATTCCCAGAAGTCGCCCTGGTACGCCTTTTCCGATTGCAAGTCGTTGAAATCGAGCGTAAAGCCTTCGTGGGCGTCCGACGCAGTGTTTACAATGCGGGCAGGCGCCGAAGCCAGCAAGCGCTCCTGCAAGCCGTGGCCCAACATGAAGTAGGACATGTGGTTGAGCGCGAAAGTCCGCTCCAGGGCGTCTTCCGTAACCTGGCGTGTACTGAAGATGGCGCCGGCGTTATTGATCAGCACATCGATACGCGGTTCTGCCGCCGCAATCTCACCCGCGATTCTTCTCATCTCACTGAGCCGGGAAAGATCGGCGTAGTAAATGCTATGCTCGACCGTCGGCGAACGCTCCCGGAGCCGCTTCATCGCTGCTTCGCCGCGCTCGCGGTCGCGCGCGATTTGCACGATGCGGGCTCCCATCTCGGCCAACTCCTCCGCCGCCACCTGCCCGATCCCCGAAGTGGCCCCAGTGATGACGACAACTTTGCCCTTCATGTTTTGCATGGATTGGAAGAGTCTCCCAAGATGACTCCCGGCGCGCTGTTACGGCGGATCTGTCAGCCTTCCTTCTTGACCGCGGCTTCGGCAGCCTGGAAACCGATCTTGGAGTGGGTACCGTCGCAGAAGGGTTTATTAACTGAACCGCCGCAGCGGCACAACGCCACGGCCGCTTTACCGGTGATGTCGTACTTGTTGCCGTGGATGTCGGTGATTTCGACCTGGTTCAGGTCGCCGCTGACAACGTACGGCCCGTTCGGCTTGATCAGGATTTTGATAGCCATTGAATGTCTCCGCTAGTTTGTTGGTGTTGATCCAACAATGTAAATGGTCAAGAAGGCTCCTGCAAGAGACGAAGAGACTTGGTAACTGGGTAAGTTGGTAAGTTGGAATTGACACACTGCGAAGCCCTTCCTTCCAAATTACCAGCTTACCCAATTACCAACTTCTAAAGGGACGCGATTTCGCAGCCTTCGACGTGGGCTGTCCAACGCGAACAACGTCCGAAGCGAACAATCATCTCTTCTTAAACGCGACGTTGACCAGAAGCTTTTCGCCCTGGATGTCAACCACGTTGCAGAACGTGCGGTCGCCGCGGCGGGTGAAGTCGAGATCCACGCGGCTTTGGCCGACGCGCAGGTTGCGGATGTTGAGGTGATCGAGAAATGGAGGCAGGGCCGGGCTGACGATGTTCAACTCTTTTCGCGGTGCGCTGGGTCGGATACCGAGCACGGAGGTGAGCAGAAGAAAAACGGCGCCGGAAGCCCAAGCCTGGGGCGAGCAGGAGACGGGATACTGCACCGGCTGGTCGGAGTCGCGGCGCTCGAGACCGCAGAAGAGTTCGGGCAAGCGGTAGTCGCGGAAGGTGAGTGCCGCCTCAAAGAGCGCGTTGAAGAGGCGCAGCGCGGGATCACGGAACTCGTACAGCGCCATGCCGTGCGCCACGATGGAGTTGTCATGCGGCCACACCGAGCCGCGGTGGTAACTGAGCGGATTGAAACACCGCTCTTCCTGCGAGAGCGTACGAAAACCCCAGCCTGTAAACATGTCCGGCCGCATAAAGCGCTCGGTAACGGTGCGCGCGCGCTCCACGGGCAGCATGCGCGTGAACAGAAGATGCCCGGGGTTGGAGGAAATGACCTGGACCTGCTTCTTTTCCGCGTCAAGCGCCAGAGCGTAAAAACCACGGCTAGGCATCCAGAAAGCTTTTTCAAATCGCTTGGCCATCTCTGCGGCTTCTTTTTTGAGTTTGTCGGCGGTACGCGTATCGCCAAACGCGCGCAGCAAGGTTGCCATTCGATACTTCGCCTCGTAAACATAGCCCTGCGCTTCAGCTAGGGCGATCGGGGCTTGTGCGACCTCTCCGTCGCGATGCAGAATCGCATCCCAGGAATCTTTCCATCCTTGATTGGCCAGACCGCGCGGCGAGCGGCGAAGATACTCGACGAAACCATCGCCGTCGAGGTCGGCGCAAGTGTCGATCCATTCGAGCGCACGGTAAACGTGAGGCAGCATGTCGTGCACAAGTTGTTCGTCGGCCGTCCAGTTGAACGTCTCGCTCAGAAGGATGAGCCACAATGGCGTGGAATCGATGGCTCCGTAATACGGGCTGAAAGGTATTTCGCCCGCGCGCGTCATCTCGCCTTCGCGGAATTCGTGCAGGATTTTCCCTGGCTCTTCGTCGAGCCAGTCATCCTTTTTTGTACCTTGATAACGGGCGAGCACGCGCAGGGTTTCCACTGCGAGCTGCGGGCTTAGCAGAAGAGATTGAAACGCCGCGATGCAGGAGTCGCGGCCGAACAAGGTTGCGAACCAGGGGATCCCCGCGGCGATCACATGGTCTTTGCCTTCAGGAATCTGCAGCGCGTGGAAGTCGCTCTTTGCGCTTCCCACCATCTGGTCAAAGATGCTGTTGCTGGAATTGAAATGGGTGGTTCGCATTTCCCACTGAGCGTACGCGTCGCGGCGTTGGCGAACCTGGTTGTCGAAGTCCGCGCGCCCAGCGCGGCAAAGCTTCCCCTCTACCGTGGGAATCACGTTCACCTGCAATTGGAAGCGCTTGAGCGGCGGGAGCTTCAGCCGCCAATGCGCGACGGTTCCTACCACAGTTTCCGGCTCGGGCGAGAAGCGGATCAGCGTCTCGCGCGGCACGCCGTCGAGGCCACGATAGTGGAAGATAATCGACCCGCGATTCACGACGGGTTGAAAATAGTGTCCCAGGTGCTCACGCGCAACACCGCGCACCTGGAAGACGTCCATAAAGTCGGCTTCGCAAGCCAGCTCAATGTCCAGTGCCACTTCGTGGAAGTTGAAGTTCTCGAACGTCAGATAGTCGTAAAAGGTGTCCGAAGCCAGCAGCTGCTCGCGGCGAATGTGGACAGTATGTTCGGGTATATCGTACGTCTCGCGGATGGTGTTTTGTCCGGTGGTGAGCTCGATCTGCGAGAGGAATGTGCGCTCCGTGCTCGACGACAACACCACTGTGCGATAACCGCCGACGCGGAGTTCCAGCCGGCTGAGAAAGCGCGTGTCATCATAGAAAAATCCGACATCAGGCGCGCCGGGAGGCATGATGTCGCCGGCAAGGGTGGTCGAGAGAAAAGTCTTGCCGTCAATCAAGGTGAGGTTGTTGACCTTGCGCGGCTCGGCGTTCTGGTACGCAATCCGCGGCTCAGGATACGGCGCGGGAATTTCCACCAAGTCCTCTTGTGGAATCGTCACCTTTGCGCTCATGTTGTTTGGCTCATCTTATGGAATCGTGTGGCGCCGCGCGACGCCGATCAGGCAACAAGACCCTCCACCGCGGGATCAGCCTGGTCGCCAGCCAGTTCACCGTACAACTGGATGTAATCACGGGCCATGCGCTGCGCCGAGAAATACCGCTCTGCATAATCGCGAACGACCTTGGCATCGAACGCCAGGTTGCACGCGCATTGCGCCAGTTCGTCCACAGTGCGTCGCACGTGACCGCTGACTCCCTCCTTCACCACTTCCTCCACTGAGCCCCCGGGCAATGCCAGCACTGGAGTTCCGCACGCCATCGCTTCGATCATCACCAATCCAAAGGGCTCTTCCCATTGGATGGGAAACAACATCGCCAGAGAGTTCCCCAGCAGCTCATTCTTCTCCGCCAGCGCAACGTCTCCAACATATTCAATGAACTTTCCATCCACGTGGGGCTTCACCGCTGTTTGCCAATAATCGCGATAACAGGGCTGGATTTCGCCCGCGATCTTTAGTGGTACACCGCTTTTTCTAGCAATCGTAATGGCGAGGTGTGTGCCTTTGGTCGGCGCTATCCGTCCCAGGAAACACAAATACGGCTTCTTTCGCTCCTGCAACCGGTAACGCAGGAGGTTGATGCCGTGATGGACCGCCCGCATGCGCGGCATCGCAAATTTGCTTTGCTGAAATCGGCTGATGGTGACGAACGAAACGCCGGGAAAGTCCTGATAGAAGTTGGCGAGCGCAGAATCGAATGCGTGATGCACGGTGTAGACCAAGGGCGCGTCCACAAACCTGGCCACGCTTAATCCCGGGGCATTGTTCAGATGGATTATGTCGGCATCTCCATCCGCATCCTTCATGGACCAAGCTGAATGATTGAGCCCCTTCAGGCTGGCTTCCACCTCCTCGCAGAGGGGCCAGTCGGCCTTTTCGTAGTACCATCGCGTGGGAGCATCCACGGTGGATTCGCCGTTGGCGTACACCGTCACGTCAATCCCTTCATTCTGCAGGGCAACCGCCAATTCAGCAACGAACAACTCTGTTCCTCCGTATTTTTTGGGCGGGACAGTAATAAACGGCGGCGCGACGAGGGCGATTCTCATTTGGCTCTAGGGGATAACACTGCTTAAGATGCGCGATTATCCCGCAATGTTTGTCCAAATCGCGCGGCTCTGGATTTGCCCCCGATTGAATTCAGTACAGAACTTTCCGCCTCGGATGGCCAGGGCCGATGGAACTAGAGAGAATTTGGTAATTCGTTCATTGGCTCATGGGCAATTGCCAAGCCGCTCGGGCTCTGGCTTGCTATTCCGCGGTTACCAAATTCCGCAATTATTCAAAGCGGCTTAGCTCTGCGCCGCCAGGGCAGCCGGTGTGCCTGGTTTGTGGAGCGCGGTTTCGGCAGCGCGCTCGAATTCGGCGGCGCGGATATCGCTGGTGTGCGCGGCCAGCACACGTTCGCCAGCGGCGCGGCCGATCCCCCACAGTTCAGCGTCATCGAAGTCCGCGATATAGCGCAGCATATCTTCGCTAGCCCCAGGCAACAGGATTTCCTTGCCGGCGGTGAAAAAAGTCTCCAAACCGGGCCAATTGTCGGAGACGATCGGTGTGCCGCAGGCCGCGGCTTCAAACAACCGTACGGACGGCGAGTAACCGGCCATCACCATCTCGCGCCGTGTCACATTCAATGTCAAGCGCGACGAACCATAGAACCCGGCGTGATGACGCGGGCTTAAGTGCATGACGCGTTTCACATTGTCCGGCCACGCAAGGGACGCAGGATATTGCGGCCCGGCAACAATGAATCTCTTCTGCTGAAGCTGGCGTGCAGGCCCGCACAACAAAGCTTCCAGCTTAGGCTGGCGGTCCGGCGCGTATGTGCCCATATAACTGAGGTCCCATTCGAACGTGCGTCGCGCCTCGGGTTCGCGATGTTTTTCAGGATCGACAGAACAGTACAACGGCACCGCAGAAACCGCCCCGAACCCGGCCTCCAGCTCCTTCAGGATTGGGCCACCGGTGAAACTGAAGTAGACGTCAAGCTCGGGAATACAGCGTGCCAGCAGGTACTCCGTGGCGCCGGATTCTCGCAGGCGTCCGAGGGTCACCGGCGTATCGATATCGTAAAACGCCTTGACTGCCACCCTTGAGTCGAGCACTTCGTCCAGTGCCGCGATGCCATCCTGAAAGTACGATCCCACGACTGCCATGTCGGCGCCGTGGAGCTCGGCGCGGACCATGGGCACCGCTTGTTTCCAATCGTCAAATATTCTGACGTCACAATACTGGGGATCGGCCAGATCGCGGTTATTTCTGTACCACTCCTGGTCGCGCTCGAAGAACACCATCCGGTGGCCTCGGCGATAGAGCGCGTGACAAAGCGCACGATAGGTTGTCGCGTGACCGTTGCCCCACGACGAGGTGATCGACAATCCGAAGATGATGATCTTCATAATCAGTCTTGCGCCCTCAGGCGGTCCGAGTGAGCATGGCGGCCTGGCCCACGATTGTATCGACCTGCTGTGCGCGCAGCCGGTACGTGTGCTCGTGTAGAGCGTGTTGTCGCATGGCGTGGCCGATGGCCGTAATCTCCTCACGCCCGTAATTTCTCAGATATTCGACGACGTCTTCGGCACGGGCCGCAACCAGCAGTTCCCTGCCCGGGGCAAAGAAAATCTCGATTCCCCTCCAGCAATCGGTGATTAAGCACGAACCGGCGCCGGCAGCTTCAAAGAAGCGTGTGGGCGGGGAAAAACCGGCGCCGGCCATGGCGTCCCGGTTGATGTTGAGAACCATGCGCGCGGAACAATTGACGCGGTTGTGGTCACGCGTGTTCACGTGGCCGATCCAGCGGACGTTATCCGGCACCGGTTTGCTCCACCAGCCCTCGCCGCCGAGAACAAAATGCAGGTCTGGCGCCAGCATGGCGGCGCGGAGGAAAAATTCTTCCACGCGCCATTCGCGGTCGGGTAAACGATGACCCACAAAGGCCAAATCGCACAACAAGTCCGGGTCAGGGCGTACGGGAAAATGCGTTTCCGGATCGAGGGCGTTATAGATCGGGTAACAATTGGCGGCCCCAAGCCGCAGATAGTGATCCACCACCGGTGAGCCGCCGCCGTACGTGAAAATGAAATCGTACTTGGGAATCAGGGGTAGAAACGGATCGCTGGCATTGGCCTGCACGCGCGCCAGAGTTGCGGGCGCATCCACGTCCCAGAAGGCAACGCGAGTTTTCCCTGTCCCGCAGTCCAGCACTCGCTCTTCAAGCAGCTCGTCGAACACGCCGACACCGCTGTGTTTGATGACCAGGTCGCAGGCGCGGGCTTGCGCCAGCAACGCAGGCAGGTCATCTTCCGTTCGGTAGACGATGGAACTGACGTAAGAAAAGTCTTCGAGGTCGCGTTTTTGCTGCCGGCCAAACGCGTCAGGCTCGGCAAACGTAATCTGGTGCCCCAGGGCGTGCAGCTCTTTGTAGATACCGCGATAGTACGTGGCGGCGCCATTCCAATACGACGACGTAATGCTGGACCCAAAAACAAAAATCTTCATGCGGCAACTTCTTCGCAGATAGAAATCAACTGCTTGGCGCGATGGGCGCAAGTATGACGTGCTCGGATCGTTTTCAACCCGTGTTCGGCAAGCTCGCGGCGCGCTGTCTCGTCTCCGAGCAGGTGCTCCAACTCTGCTTTCATCGCCTGGCTGTCGTGGACCACGAGATAGTCACGGCCTGGAGTAAACAGATGTTCTTCGTCGTTCCAGGGCGAACACAGAAGTGGCACGCCACACGCCAGCGCCTCAAACACGCGGATCGTCGGAATGCCGCTCAACCCATTCGTATATTGGCGGCGCGGAACGTGCAGCGTCACCGCGCTGGCAGCATAGATTTCAGGCGATGCCAGGTTCGGCAAGTATCCACGGAACTCGATGCCTGCCTGCAACAGTTTCTTCAGCCCCGCATCCGGATAGCGCACGCCGTGCGCCACCACGCGCCGCTGGGGAGTGGACGCGGCCGGAACTATCAAGAACTCTTCCAACTCCCGGCTGCGTTCGTCGTCACCCCAGTTGCCGACCCACAGCAAATCGATCTCTTTAGGGCGCTTGAGAGGACGGAACTGCGACACGTCGGCAGCTTCGTGGAAAGTCCAGGTTCGGGCCACTCCGAAGCCGTCCGCGTAAATGCGGCGCACCGTTTCGCCGAAAGCCAGAACGCCGTCGAGTTGATGCAGGTTGAACTGCAGGATTTCTCCGGCCCTGGTGTAGGCACGGTGGTGACTGTCGTAGAGCAGCGCGATGAAGCCGCATCGCGCTTTCAGCTCCAGCACGCAGTTGACCACAAACGGCGAATTCCATTCGTGGAGCAACACCAGGTTCACGTCTCGAAGCTCGTGCTGGAGAAACGGACGAAAGCTTTCATGAGAAGATCGGTAGAACCTGACGTCCAGCTCCCGATACGCAGCGCGAAAACCGTCAATGGCAGCGACGGCGCGCTCGCCTTCATGTTTCACCAAGTTGGCAAGGGACCAGCAACCCAGTTCCTCATAGCAGCGGACGGCATGTCCCAGGCGCGACAACTCGCGCATCAAGCCACGCAGGAAGTGGGCATTGCCGTGGTTCCAGTCAGAAACCAACGAGTGCGCGAACAGCGCGATGTTAAGTTTCTGTCTCATGCCGGTCCTAGTAAACAGCGGTCAGCAATCAGCATTCAGCCCCTGAACTGCCTTCACGATCAGAAGGTTGGTATGGCAAGACAACCGCGCGGCGGCTGAATGCTGAATGCTGACTGCTGAGTGCCTCATACAGCTCCAGGTATTCATCCACCATGCGGGCCGCGGTAAAACGCTGGCGCGCCCGCTCATAGGCCAAGTTCGCGTACTCGCGACGAACGGCTTGCTCGCGCACCAGAAGCTCCAGCGCGCTGCGCAGGTCGCTGGTATCGTTGCTGCGGAAGAAAAGGGCTGCTCCGCCCCACAATTCGCGAAACGACGGTATATCGCTGGCCACGATCGCGCAGCGAGAAAGTGCAGCTTCCACCGGCGCTAGTCCAAACGGCTCATATTGCGAGGTGGCCGCGTAGATCGCCGCCCGGCCAAAAATCTGGACGATCTGCTTTTCACCTTGCAGTGGCTGCACGAAGACATTCGGGCGTGCCCCGGCCATCAGCCCGTTGCTTCTGCCGTCCGGATGGTGATCCGAGCCCACCACGCGTACCGGCGCAGGCATCTCGGTCTGCACCAGCAAGCGAACGTTCTTGCCAAGGTCCCAGAGCCGGCCCACAGTCACGATATGGCCGTCTTTCCTGCTGTGCGGATTGAACAAGAGTGGACTCCGCCCGTTATAAATTGCGCAACTGTGCTGAAGCTTCAGGTAGTGACGCTCGATCTGGCCGAGCATCCATTGCGACGGAGCCACTACGGCTGTGGCCCGCGCCAACCCGCGGGTCACCGACTGCCGGTACCATTCGAGCCAAGGGTTTTGCGGCGGCTGCTGGCCGTGGACCGCAACCCACCAGCTCACTACATCGCTATGGGCCACTACCAGGCGGGGCACATCGCAATCCAGAGCCCCGTAATAAAACTGGTTGGAGTGCAGGAGGTCCGGTTTGGTTTCCTCAACCACGTTGCGAAGGTATTCGGCAGACGCTTCCATGTCTTCGGGCGCATCGTGCATCCACTCCAGCCGGAAGCCTGTCGGTCGATAGTCGAAGTTGCTGTTGCCCAAGCTCTGGTACTCTTCCATCCAGTGCACCTGGGTGTCCGACGGGATGTTGCCAAAGCTAACCAGGGTGACCCTGACGCCGCGTTGCAGCAGCCCGGCCACCAATTCCCTCGTGTAGGTCCATACACCGCCGACGGTGTCAGTGGTCACTAGGATGTGCATGTTCCAATTCCTCGATCGGTGCGGGCTTCGCTTCCTGAATGTCGCTGTAGCCGCGTTGGCCAAAAGTTGCCGTGTAGTAGCGGTGGGCACGTTCCCAGGCCTCATCATCGGGCGGGGAGCCGAAGGTTTGCGTGTACAGCGGGCTGCCTGGATAAGGAAACATGGGCACGGGATCGCTGACCCAGACGCCCTGCGACTTCAAATGGGTCTGCCAGGTCCGGATCTGTTCGCGATCATCGTTCTCGGTTAGCACCAGGTTTGCTTGCACCCAGGGAATGCGGCGGCGCGCCAGCAAGAGCAGTTCCGTGATGCGGCCTGTAGGAATGCGGCAGTTTTTGTTGAGTTCGGCGCGCCCCTCTTCACTGATGGATTCGATGCCGCACTCCAGGGAGATGCAGTGGGCCCGGCCAAGCAGATCAAGCGTTTCCTCATCCCAGAGGTCGATGCGGGTCTGCAATCCGATCGTCACCGGGCGCTCCGCCAAACCTTCGAGTAGCCGGGGGACGTTCGGACCGACGCCGAAAACTTCGTCGATGAAATAGACATAGCTGACGCCGCGTTCAATCAGCGTATCTACTTCCCGGAGCACCGTCTCCACGCTGCGTTCACGGAATTTGTTGCGGAACAGGGTCTTGTTGCAAAACGTGCAGGTCCAAGGACATCCGCGGGCAAACTCGAGTTCCGCTCCCAGCCCGCGATCGCCGTTGAATACATGATGCCGATGGCCGTGGGCCTCGATGTTGTAATCGTCAAAAGTCAGCGGGGCAAGGGCCTTCATATCGGCCACTGCGGGCGTGGCGGCGATGTGGACGCCATCGTCTGTTTTGAAACAGCATCCGGCAATCTCGCTCCATGGCCGCGTGGCCAGGTCAGCCAACGTCTGGTCGGGTTCGCCGCGCATAGCGACGCCGCATCCGGTCTTCCTAATCACTGCGCCCGGGGTCGCCGACGCATGCGGTCCGATCAACACTTGCACGGCTTCTGGACAAAGTCGTCGCGCCCACTCCTTGGGCACGCGCAGCTCTGGAGGCGGACACCGCCAGAAGAGATAGGTGGGCGCCGTGGGGATGACGACAAAATCAGGCTCAAAAGCATCGGCCCAGCCAGCGGCTTCCGCGAGTGTCAGGCCGTCCATATGCGCGTCGAGGACCAGCGCCTCGTGCCCCGAAGCAAGGATTTGGTCGGCTGCAAACAACAGTTCCAGGGGAACATGCGGATCGCGGCAGCCAAAGTAAGTGGAGCCGCTGAAATCCCAGTTGGGATTGACCAAGGCAAACTTCATCCTGCTCTCCCGGAAAGCTGCACCCAGGCTGCAGTTTTTTCATGCGCCGGCGACGGGCCGGAGTCCAATGCTCGCTGATTCGCTTGCCAAAACTGCTGGAGGAGTTCAAGGGTCTTGTTGATATCGGTTTCAGGCTTCCAGCCAGTATGCCGGCGGAGTTTGCTGTAGTCGGTGACATAGAATAGTTGGTCGCCAGGCCTGCCCGGCTCTGTGTCATATTGCAACCGGTACCCTGTCAACAGCTCAATTCTGTCGATCAGTTCCAACAGGGAGAGCGAGTTTGCGGCGCCGCCGCCCACGTTGTAAACCTGTCCAGCCGTAGCCGGCAAGTTGCGGCGAGCAGCTTCGAATGCCTGCACCAGGTCATGCACGCAAAGGATGTCGCGCACCTGGCGGCCGTCGCCATAGATAACCACTGGCTTGCGTTGCAGCGCGGAATAGAGAAAATGCGCCACCCAGCCCTGGTCTTCCGTGCCGAACTGGCGTGGGCCTGCGACGCAAGACATGCGGAACACGACCGTAGGCAGGCCATAAATGCGCGCGAAGTCGTGCACATATTGGTCGGCTGCACCCTTGGAGCAGCCGTAAGGCGACTGAAAATCAAGCGCCTGCGATTCGCTGACCCCGGCGAGTCCTGGGTATGAATAGCGGCTAGCCCGGGCTTCCGGCGGGCCAAGCCCCAGATCGCCATAAACTTTGTTGGTCGAAGTAAAGAGGACAAAGGGATCGTGGCCACTGCGCCGCGCGGCATCGAGAATGTTGAAGGTGCCACGCAGATTCACTTCAAAGTCCAGAAGCGGATCGGCGATGGAAGTGGTTACGGCTACTTGAGCGGCAAAGTGAAAGATATCAGTAGCCGTCCCCACGGCTCTTTCCACCTGGCGGGCGTCGCGGACGTCACCCATGGTGACGCGCAGGCGGCGCGAGCCTCTCGCCAGCTTCCTCAGCCATTCCAGGTTACGATGGACACCGCTGCGACTCAGATTGTCGAAAACGTGGACGGTGGCGTCAGTCCGCTCGAGCAGGTGCTGCGCCAGGTTGCAGCCGATAAAGCCGGCTCCCCCGAAGATCAACACGGAACGATGCTGCTGCGCCTTCATAATTCCTTCCGACGCGCGTCGCTCACGCCGTCAGCCCGAAACTGCTCAACTGGGCTACCGCTTCCGCGGCGCGGTCCTGCGGTTGCTGCTCGCGCAACCAGTGGACAAGCTTCTTCACTCCCGCAGCGAATCGCACTTTAGGCGCATACCCCAACAGCGCGCGGGCCGCGGAAATATCGGCGAAGCAGTGCCGGACGTCACCAGAGCGATACTTTCCCGTCAATTCAGGCGGCACATCGGTCCCCAAGGTCTGCCCTAGTTGCTCGGCCACTTCGCGAATCGAGATCGGCTCGCCGGAACCGGCATTGAGGGCATGGCCATCGGCCGAGGAATGCTCCATCGCCAGCTGGGCGGCTTGCACAGCGTCCTCCACGTTCAGGAAATCGCGTAACTGTCTGCCGTCTTCAAATACCAGCGGAGAGCATCCGTTGAGCAAGCGCGAGGCAAAGTTCGCGGCCACACCGGTGTAAGGGTTGGAAAGCGCCTGCCGCGGTCCGTAGATATTGAAGTAACGTAGCGCCACGACCGGCAGGCCATACGTGCGCCCGAAAAGCAGGCACATCTCTTCCTGGCTGCGCTTCGAGAGAGAATAAATGGAACTCGATTGAAGCGGCTTGCTTTCGTCCGTCGGGATGGGAGTCAAAGGCTCGCCGCAGCTCGGACACAACATCTCCCACTGCTTGCTCCTGAGCTGAGCCAAGGAGCGCAGGGCCGGCGCGGTTTGTCCGCATTGCGCGCAGAGATATTTGCCTTCGCCGTAAACGGACATGGACGAAGCCAGCACCAGCTTCTCGACTCGGCTTCTGCGGCTCAGCAGTTCCTGCAACAACACCGCCGTGCCCTGCGTGTTGGCGCCCACATACTGCGCGATCTCGTACATTGATTGCCCAACGCCGACCGCTGCAGCCAGGTGAAAAACAACTTCGACTCCATCGAGCGCGTCGTGGACCGCGGCGGAGTCGCGCACATCGCCGCAGATCAACTCGGCTTCCGGTGAAAGATAATCCGGGATGTTTTCACCGTGCACCTGAGGCGTCAGGTTGTCGAGGACGCGCACTACGTGGCCGGCAGCCAAAAGAGCATCCACCAGGTGTGAACCAACAAATCCCGCACCGCCGGTAACCAGAATGTTTTTCTTCATGCCAATTCAGCTCCCATCAGAACTTCGTTGGCCTTTTTGGCAGGCGCATACTTGCGCACCGCCCACACGGCAAACTCGGCAAAGTCGCCAGCGCGCCGCGGCGGGCTGGCGTGATGCGGCGTAAGCCCCAGGTGTTCCGGCGTAAAGCACAGAGTCAAAGTGGTTGTGAAAGGCTCCAGCGCTTGCATCTGCCGGTCAAACCAGGCTTCCGCGCCGCAGCGGAATCTGTCTGCCCAGCTGATACCGGTCCGCAAGTGTTTCACTTCCAGCCGCTCCAGCCACTCCACCGCCATCGCCAGCCGCGGATCTTCAAAGTGAAACCACTGGCAGATGCCGAGTCCGCGCGGGAAGTGTTGGGCAGCAGCTTTGGGCGAACCGTCTTCGCGCAGCAGGCCCATGTAGTAATGACGGTAGTACGAGCTGCCTTCGGCTTCCTTATGGCGGGTCGTGGCAGTCCAGGTGCCGGGAAGATCAAGCAAGCTGTACCAGTGCACGCGGTCCACCACGGGAAGCAGCAACTCGGCAGTGCGTTTGAGTCCGAAGACCTGGACTTCCTCAGCGCCGAACGACGACGCGCCCGCCTCCGACACCCATACCGGCTTGCCGGTGACGGCGCGCACCTCGCAGATTTTCTTCGGCCAGTCGTGGATACTCCAATGGTTCCAGTCCAGAGGAAAGCCGTGCACAGCGACCACGTCTACCGCATCCAGAACCCCGTGTTTGCCCATCAGCTCAATGAAGTTAGGATCGATGGGCGAGATTCCGCCGAGAACCAGCGGCAGGTGAGGGTTCTCACGCCGGACCGCGCGGCTGGCGGCAATCACCATCTCCGCGAACAGTCTCCACTCCGAATCAATCTTGAAGTCCCAGTGGGACAGATTGTTGGGTTCGTTCCACAGCATTACCGCTTCAACCATTCATCCCACCTTGCGGAAAACCATGTGGACCTACAATGTACCCGCGAGTTCATGGTCAAGAATGTACTTACCTTCTTTCTTCACTTGCTCAGGCCGGCAAATCCACGTCTCCATCTCGGGATGGGACTCGATCTCGAGGCCTGAACTGCGCAACATAGCCTCCATGCCTCCATGATTGGGGATCCACCAGTTGGTAGGATCGCCGGCGTATTTTTTCTCAATGAAGTACATGCAGGGAAAATCCGGGCGCTCGAAAACTTTTTTGTTCCAGAAGTGATAGTCCTCGCGCAGTTCCGGGCTGGCCGTGGAGCCACGCACCATGGTCTGGAAGACGAGCTTGGTCTTTACTTTCTTGACGATCGTGTCCAGAGCGTACAGGGGATAGCGCAGGTGATAGAACACGCCCATGAACAGCACATAGTCAAACTCGCCGGGAATCTCGCCGACATTGTAAGCAGAATACTTGGCAAACTCGATCTCCAGACCCAATGTCGTCGCAGCCAATCGGGCCTGGGCGAGGTAGCGATCGCAGACATCCACACCCAGGACCCTGCCCGCGCCGCGCCGCTTGAGTTCCAAACAATAAAAGCCTGCGTTGCAGCCGACATCCAGGACGGAGGCTCCTTTCAGATCCTGAGGGATGGTGTGGGCGATCTGCGACCACTTGACTCTGGGGAAGTCCCCTAGAAAGTGGTCCGGCGCCGTCCGCACACCCTTCAGGTCCAGGTTGTGAAACCAGGGACCCAACTCAGCAATACGGTGTGCCAAGTCCTTTTGTCCGGGCAGTTCTTGTTCCGCACCGGGTGCAACAACATTCGTCTGAGTTGTAGCCATCTCCTGATCCCGGTCCTGGAAAGTTCCACAGAGGGGAGTGGAATTACCCAGATTAGAATCGAGGCAAGGTACTCGGGATGTCCTAATGGGTAGAGACTCAACGAGTTCCTGTTTTTTTGGCTTTGAAACAGCGAGCAACTGCGACGGTTTCAGCGTGCGGTTTAGGTCGTCTTGCGGCCGCCCACCAGACTAATCAGCGCGACGATGATGGCGATCACCAACAACAGGTGGATCATGCTTCCGGCCACGTGAAATGCCCATCCCAGGAGCCAGAGAATGATCAGGATCGCAACGATGGTCCAAAGCATAGTCCCCCGGGGCCAGTGCGGGCGCGACTTCGCCTGGCCTTCTTTCTTTGTCAGAAGCGGGTTCTCAGGCGGGAGTTGTCCCGGAGGGGTTTGCTATGACGATGACGCGGGACGGGAGTCCTAACGCTGACCGACCGGACGACCCATGACCGGAGCGCAGATTCCGTATTCTTTGAGCTTGCGATAGAGCGTAGTTTTTCCGATGCCGAGCGCGCGGGCCGTCATGAGCTTGTTGCCGTTGAGCCGCTCCAAGGCATTCAGAATCGTCTGACGTTCCACTTCAGCGAGCGGCACAATATTGGGGCCCAGGTTCAAAACCCTTCTGACGGGCAACCCCGGCTCGGTACGCTGGAGATGGGGTGGGAAGTCTTCTATCTCGAGAATTGGACCGGAAGCAACCTCGGCGGCCCGTTCCACGGACTCTCTCAGTTCGCGCACATTCCCCGGCCAGTCGTAGCTGACCAGGAGATTCCTTGCGTCTGGACTCAAGGAACGCCGTGGGCCTTTCTCGTTGGCCACCGAAGCTAAGAAATGATCCACGAGTGGGTCGATGTCCTCTTTTCGATCGCGCAGCGGCGGGACACGCACGCTCGAAAGATTGAGACGAAGATAGAGATCGCGGCGAAAGGTCCCCTGCTGGACTGCCAGCTCCAGGTCTCGGCTGCTCGATGCGACGATACGCGCGTCGCGTGCGATTCTGGCTTCGCTCGCGGACCGGATTTCCCGCTCTTGCAGCGCGCGCACCAATCTGGCTTGCAGTTCGGGCGAGAGGGCCCAGATTTCGTTCAGGAAGATCGTGCCCACGACGTCGGCGAGCCGCTCTTTGCTCTTGCCGAACGATCTCGAGGAGTGTCCGAGCATGTCCGTCTCGAAAAGCGAAAGCGTTGCCGCCGAGCAGTCGACCGCAACAAAAGGACGCTCCGGCGACAATCCTTGCGCATGGATGAGGCGGGCCACGGTTTCTTTGCCGGCCCCATCTTCTCCCAGCACTAAAACCGGATGCCGTCTGGGCGCGATCTTGGCGAGCAAGCGACCCAATCGCAGCATTCTTGGAGACTGCCCTATCATGCCCCCGCCTTCAGCAAAAGCTGCGGCGACATCATCTGACTTCAGCGACTCATGCTTATCTAACCACGTCATAGTCTGGCCCCAACAAACTGCTTCAAGCGCAAAAGTTTATCGAGGGAAACCAATTCGTGGCGCTTTTCGAAGAAAAATTTCCGAATCCGGAAATGCCAAGCCGGAGGCCGAGAATCGGCATCCGGATGCCAACCAGGACGCTTGCGATTATGTTACTCATGGCAGCGCCAAGGTGACTTGACTTCAAGCGAAGTTACGCGATACCTTCGCCCCATCACTGGCCCACCAACCCCTGGGAGATTGAAAAACCGTGCCGATACAACGACTCGTTACTTTCACCACCGACTTCGGACTGACCGAACACTATGTTGGTGTAATGAAAGGAGTTATCTACGGCATTAACCCCGGAGTCGCGATCCTCGACGTCACCAACGCTGTGCAGCCGTTTGACATTCTAGATGGCGCTTTGGCCATCTCCCAGGCTTACACTTTCTTCCCCAAGGACACGATCCACCTCGTGGTCGTGGATCCTGGAGTGGGGGGTTCCCGCCGCCCAATTCTGGTTACAGCCGGACAATACCTATTCGTCGCGCCGGACAATGGAGTCCTCTCTTTCGTCTATGAACGCGAGGAACGGGTGAGCGTCCGCCACATTACCTCCGAGCACTATTTCCTGTCGCCACTGAGCAATACATTTCACGGCCGCGATGTCTTCGCGCCCGTTGCCGCGTATCTCAGCAAGGGAGTCGATGCCACGAAGTTTGGCGATACTATCACCGACTACGTTCGCTTTGCGGTCCCCAAGCCCAAGCCCACGGCAGAGAATTCTTGGAAGGCCGTCGTCCTCAAGACGGACAGATTCGGCAACCTCATCACCAGCATTACACCAGCGGGATTGCCGCAGATTTTCAACGGCCAGTCATTCAAACTGAGCGTAGGCAAAGCCGAGATTACCAAGCTCGTTTCCAGCTATGCGGAGGGAGGAGCAGGAGAATTGTTCGCGATCCTCGGCAGCACCGGCTTTCTGGAAATCTCGACCAACAAAGGCGCGGCTTCGCGCCTGGCCGCCGCCGACAAAGGCAGCGAAGTCACCGTCCTAATCACTGGTTAATATTTTGTGCAGCACAGCCTGCCCTGAGAGAGTCGAGGGCGCCTAAGCTGCATGGTCCCTGGACGCTAACACAGCGGGGGGGCCGCTCCCCACGTGCTACAATCCCCGTGCTCCGCAGCAGGAGGCTCTGATGCTCGTCGGCTTCAAGTTCGGCATTACCGAACTGATTGTCTTGATGGTGGCTTTGGTTTTGCTCGCGATTTTCACCTTTGCCTGGTCCAAGGTTTTCCAGAAGGCCGGTTTTCCTCCTCTTCTCTGCCTCCTGATGCTGATTCCCGGAGTGAGCCTGATTGTGTTCTTGTGGTTCGCGTTTGCCAAGTGGCCGATCCATAAAGCACAACTCGGCGGACCGCAGTCTGGAGCCTGAAAACCAGCCCTGTCCTTTCTATTCCGGCAGTTGTTTATACTGGCTCAGCATGCGGCATCTTCTCCGTTTTTTCTGGAACTCCACACGCGGGCACCGCCTGGCGCCCTGGCGTAGTCCTTATTTGCGGTGGCGCATGGAAACGTATTCCGGTCTCAAGATGGACAAAATCGGCTTTCTCGAATTCTGGGGCTTCTTGATCCGTGAGCGAAAACAGCTAGGGCGATTTCTGAAGTGGACCGCGGAGATGGACAACTACGCACGGCCGAAGCCGAAAAATCCGTAAAGAAAGCAATTAGCAGTTAGCAGTTAGCGATTGGCCCCTTTGATCTGCAGGATGGGCCGCGAAACCGAATTAGAAATGATCGAAATCGAACGTGATCGCGGAGCCGCGAAGTAACCATCTCTATTGTTCTACTAATTGCTATTTGCTAATTGCTATTTGCTCTCTTCAGATGTCGTACTTCTTCAACAAATGCCGGAACGACCGGTAGGACACCTTCAGGAGTTCAGCAGCGCGGGTCTGCACGCCTCCGGTTTGTTGCAGCGCCGATTCGATGAGCGAGCGTTCGATCTCCGCGACATATTTTTCAAAATCCACGCCCTCCGCGCTCAGGTTGGGAGGAGCAGAAGATGCGGCCGCGCCGCCCCGCAGCCGGGGACGGCCGGAATTTACTTCGACGTTCAAATCTTCGCCGGTCTCCAGGGCCACGGCCCGCTCAATGGTGTTTTCCAGCTCGCGGACGTTACCCGGCCAGTCGTAACAGCGCAGGGCCTCGAGTGCTTCGGGGGTAAGCCGCACAATACTCTTTTGCGCCGCGGAGGCGTACTTCTTCAGGAAATGGTTGGCTAGCACTTCCAGGTCCTCGCGCCTATCGCGCAGCGGCGGCACCTGAATAGGGATCACACTCACGCGATAATAAAGGTCTTCACGGAACGTGTTGGCGTGGACCATCTCATTCAAATCTTTGTTGGTGGCGCCAATCACCCGAACGTCGATTGCGGTCTCTTGTGTGCCGCCTACCGGACGAATGGTGCGCTCCTGCAAGACGCGCAACAGCTTCACCTGCATGGAGACGCTCATTTCGCTGATCTCATCCAGGAAGATGGTGCCCCCGTTGGCCACTTCAAAAAGGCCGCGCTTGTTCTGATTGGCTCCGGTGAACGCGCCTTTGACGTAGCCGAACAACTCGCTTTCCAGAAGTGTTTCCGGGAATGCGCCGCAATTGATGGAAACAAACGGTTCGCTGCCGCGCGGTGAGCAAGCGTGCACGGCGCGCGCGACCAGCTCTTTTCCCGTGCCGCTCTCGCCGTAAATGAGCACAGTGCTGGCGGTGGGAGCGATCGTGCGGATCGTGGTCTTGAGTTTCTCAATCGCCGGGCTTTGTCCAATGATGTTGTTCAGGGAGTTGCGGCTGGCGGCATCGCGTTTGAAAGCAAAGTTCTCCCGTTGCAAAGTCAGTGTTCGCAACGCCCGGCCCACGGAAACCTTGAGCTCTTCCATGAGTCCCGGACCCTTGTGAATGTAATCGAATGCGCCCACGCGCACGGCCTGAACCGCAGCCTCGTAGTCCTCTACAGCGGTGATGAGAATGACCGAGGTGTCCGGCGAGGACTGGCGTGCGAAACGCAGCACTTCGATGCCATCCGTCTGCGGCATCTTGATGTCAGTAATCAGCACTTCGTAATTGGCGGAGCTCAGCTTCTTCTTGGCTGCGTCTCCTGCATTCACCGTCTCGACGCGGTGGCCCTCCTTGCGCAAGGAGATGTCCAGCATTTCGCAGATCGAGCGTTGATCGTCGCAAACAAGGATGCTAGCCATGCGACACCTCCGCTCCGGCTATCAGAGGCACGTGCTCAGGCTCTTCCTGTGCGACGTTCAGTACTTCAAGAACAAATTCCGCACCGCCGCCCGGGGCAGCCTGCACTGAGATCTTGGCCCCGTGCGCCTGCACAATCTGATACACAATAGCCAGTCCCAGGCCAGTGCCGCCTTCGAATTGCGATTGAAACGGTTCGAAGATTTTGTCCATGAGAGCCGCGGGTACGCCCGGCCCGGTGTCGGCGATGCCGATTCGCCAGTAGTCACCACCTTGGCGGAGAGATACAGTGATCGTCCCCTTGCGATCCATCGCGCGAACGGCGTTCTCCAGCAGGTTCCAGAACACTTGCTTGACGCGGTCACCATCGACCGCGGCAAAAGCCTCGGGGACGGCAAACTGCCGGACGATCTTCAGTTCCGAAGACTGCGACCGGTGGCTCAGCAAGATCAACGTGTCCTCCAGCAGGGGGACCAGATCGCTGCGCGTGAATTTCAAGCTTTTTTCCCGGGAGTACACCAAAAAGTCAGAGATGATGGCGTTCAGACGCGTGGACTCCCGGATAATGATGTCCGCCAGGACTCTTTGCTCTTCATTCAACGCCGAAAGATGGGCGAGCATGTCAATCGATCCGGCGATGGAGGCCAGAGGGTTGCGAATCTCGTGGGCAATGCCCGCGGCCAACCGTCCTACCGCCGCCAGCCGCTCCCGCATGCGGATTTCGCGTTCCAAGCGGCGAAGCTCGGTCCTGTCGTCGAACGTGTACACATAGCCGACCGTTCCCTGCTCAGGGACGGCCAGCGCTGACACCGTCACGCCAAAAGTCTTTTCCACGCCGCCGGGCGTCAACCCTCGGACTTCGCCTTGCGCGGCAGGAGATTCCAGGCTCGGCAAACGGTCGAGGAAGAGCTCGGAGATGTGGCGGCCGCAAACAGCGGACGAGGTCCGTTCAAGGAGTTTTTGACCCGAGACGTTCAGCAGGGTGATACGACCTTCCAAATCCGTGGTGATGAGCCCGCTGCGGATGGAGTGAATCACGTTCTCGTGCAGCGCCTGTAAACCCAGCAGTTCGCCGCTGCGGTCGCGAAGCTCACGGCCTGCCTGGCGCAGCTTGGACGTGAGCAAGCTGGAAAGATGCGCCACGGCCAGGTAGGCGAAAAAGTTGATCAAGATCACGACATGGAGCGAATTCAGATCGCCGCGCGGCGACATCTGGAAGGTAGACAGCTTCTCGAAATAGTTCAGCTCCAAAACGGCCCCGAAGAGTACAGCGGAGACGCCGGCTGTCACGTAGGCCCAGTAGCGAGGTAAGAGAATGCTGGCGACGATAACCACCAGCGGGTACAAAAAATTGAAAAAAGAATCAACGCCGCCGGTCACGTTCACCGCAACCGTGATAAAAGCGACGTCTGCCAATATCTGCATGACAGCCTGAAGACGGTACTCCTGCCAGAGCGCTGTCAGGACGATAAAAAAAACGGAGGTCGTGTACCAGACCAGAATCGTGGTGATAAAGAGGCGGGTGGAAACGCTGTTTCGCGTGAGATTGACGATGAGCAGTTCAACCGCGAGCAGGACGGAGATGATGATGACACGGACTTTGACAAGCCATGCCAGCCATGCGCGTTCGTTGAACCTGGTGTCGCTCATTTTCGTCAACGGTCAATTGCCGGAGGCATGCGGCGCCGGGAGTTTGGGCCCGGCGCCGCTGCGTCTTGCTAGCCGGCAAGTTTCGCAACCAACGAGAACAGCGGCAGGTACAGAGAAATCACGATGCCGCCGACCACTACGCCCAGGAACCCGATCATGATGGGTTCCAGCAAAGTCAGCAGGTTCTTGGTAGCCGCGTCCACTTCATCTTCGTAGAAGTCTGCGATCTTCTGCAGCATCGCGTCCATGGCGCCGGTGGCTTCGCCCACGCCGATCATTTGCGTCACCATGTTGGGAAACACGTTGGATTCCTTCAGCGGATCAACGATCGTCCGGCCTTCCTCCACCGACTTGCGCACCTTCATCAGCGCCTCTTCTAGAACGGCGTTGCCGGAAGTTTTTGCAGTGATGGCCAGACCTTCGAGAATCGGTACGCCGGAGGTAATGAGCGTTCCCAGGGTACGGGTGAAGCGGGCCACAGCAATCTTGCGCAGCACGGGTCCCAGGATGGGAAAGTGCAACATGAAATTGTCCAGCATGTAGCGGCCCTTGGGATCCCTGCGGATTTGCTTGATGGCGATCACGGCGACGACGAGAGCCACCAGAAGCACCCACCAGAACCGGCCAACAAACTTGCTGAGGCCGATCACGATAGCTGTGGGCAGGGGCAGGTCCACGCCCATGCTGCTGAACATATTGGCGAAGATCGGCACCACGAATTTCAGCAGCAAACCGACGATCAGGCAAGCGATCGTGATGACCGAGGTGGGGTAGATCAGCGCCGACTTGACCGCGGTCTTCAGCTTGACGTTCTTTTCCACGTACGCTGCCAGGCGTTGGAGAATGGTGTCCAGGATACCGCCGGCCTCGCCGGCTTCGATCATGTTGGTCGTCAGTTCGTCAAAGATCTTGGGATACTGGCGCATGGCGTTCGACAAAGTCGAGCCGCCTTCCACCGTTGTCCGCACTCCCGTCAGGCACTTTTGAAAGACCTGGTTCTCCTGGTTGGCAGCCAGAATCTCCAGACACTGTACCAGCGGCAGGCCGGCGTCGATCATCACGGAAAACTGACGGAAGAAGACTGCCAGGTCCTTGGTCGGCACCTTACCGGTACCGAGCGTCGGCAGAGCAAACTCCTTGCCTTTTTCCTTGATCGCGCCGGGCGTTATCCGCTCGCGGCGCAACTGCATGGTGACTTGGGCCTTACTATCAGCTAACTTTTCCCCGGAGATACGTTTCCCCTGGGCATCGGTCCCTGTGAATGTAAAAACCGGCATACCGTTAGGCTCCTCTCGTCCTCTTTACCTGCCACACCGGGGGAAATTGTGTTTTTCTCTACTGCTTGCTACCTTCGCTGCGCGGCAACGGCCCTGGTGGCGCCGACGCCGCGGTTGATGATGTCCTGCAGTTCATCGGGCATCGATGAACGCTGCATGGCCATTTCCAGGGTGACCTGTTTCTGGAAGTACAGCATCGCCAGCGACTGGTTGAACGTCTGCATCCCGAACTTGTCCTGTCCCGACTGCATGGCCGAGTAGACCTGGTGAATCTTGTCTTCACGGATGAGGTTGCGCACGGCGGCGTTCGGCACCAGGATTTCCATAGCCATCACGCGACCGTTGCCTCCCACTTTCGGCAGCAGCGATTGACAAAGGATTCCTTCGAGAACCAGCGAAAGCTGAGCCCTGATCTGGGATTGCTGGTGCGAAGGGAAGACGTCAATGATACGGTTGATGGTGGAAGCAGCCGAGTTCGTATGCAGCGTTCCGAAGGTCAAGTGGCCGGTTTCGGCGATACGCAACGCCGATTCGACCGTCTCCAGATCGCGCATTTCGCCGATGAGCACCACATCGGGATCTTCACGCAGCGCCGCGCGTAGCGCGTTTGAAAAAGACTGCGTGTCAGAGTGGACTTCGCGCTGGTTCACCAGGCAGCTCTTGTTCTGGTGAACAAATTCGATAGGATCCTCAATGGTGATGATGTGGTCATGCCGCTCGACGTTGATCTTGTCCAGCATGGCGGCCAGCGTGGTGGACTTGCCGGATCCCGTGGGTCCTGTCACCAGGATCAGGCCGCGCGGCTTCTCGCACAGTCTCGATACCACTTGCGGAAGGGCGAGCTGTTGGAAGGTCTTGATCTCGAATGGGATGACGCGGTAGACAGCCCCGACAGCGCCGCGCTGGTTGAAGCAGTTGCCGCGGAAGCGAGCCAGTCCCTTCAAGCCGAAAGAGAAATCCAGCTCCAGGTTCTCTTCGAATCGGTGTTTTTGCGCGTCCGTCAAGACGCTATAGGCCAGCTGCTTGGTTTCCGACGGGGTTAGGGGCGGCATGTCCAGCGGTTGCAGGTGCCCGTGCACGCGCACCTGCGGCGGTGAGTTGGTGGTAATGTGGAGGTCGCTGCCGGACATATCCAGCATCTTCTTCAACAGATCGCTTAGCGCTAAGTTCATGAGCCCGTCTCTCCTTGAAAACCCCTGTTTGCGTTTCTACATTCGGCGGAACATGTGCGCCGAACAGCGTTCAATTCAGAACTCCTGGCAACCGTTCAATTCCGTGAATCTCTAATGAATCGTTTCGCGCGCCACTTCTTCCAGCGTGGTAATACCTTCGGCGATCTTGACGAGGCCGCTGCGGCGGAGGGTGATCATGCCGCGCTCCATTGCTTTCTTCTTCAGTTCCACCGCCGAAGCACCCACCAGAATGAGTTCGCGGATTTCATCGTCCACTTCCATCACTTCGTAGAGTCCTGCGCGGCCCTTGTAGCCGGTGTTATTGCAAACGCTGCAGCCGCGCCCCTTGAAGATCTTCGCCGTCCTGGCTTCTTCCGGGGTGAACCCCGCCTCGACCTTGGCCTGCGGTGGCAGCGGCACCTCTTCCCGGCATTCCACGCAGATGCGTCGGACCAAGCGCTGCGCGCAGATCAAATGGACGGCTGTAGCCACCAGGAACGGCTCAATGCCCATGTTCATCAAGCGGCTGATGGTTTCCGGAGCGCCGTTGGTATGCAGCGTGGAGAGCACCAGGTGGCCGGTGAGGGCGGCCTTGATGGCGATTTCAGCGGTTTCAAAGTCGCGGATCTCGCCGACCAGGATCACGTTGGGATCCTGGCGCAGGAAGGCGCGGAGGGCCGCCGCAAAGTTCAGGCCGATGGACTCCTTCATCTGCACCTGGTTGACGCCATGCAGTTGAAACTCCACCGGGTCTTCCGCCGTCATAATGTTGGTATCAGGCTTATTCAGAAGCGAGACGGAGGAGTACAGCGTATTGGTCTTGCCCGACCCAGTGGGCCCGGTCACCAACACCATGCCGTACGGCTTGAGTACGGCACGCTGAAACTTTTCGAGAGACTCGGGCTCGAAGCCGAGCTTGGTCATGTCCAGACGCAGGTTCTCTTTGTCGAGCAACCGCATGACGACCTTCTCGCCCCACAGCGTCGGCAGGCAGTTCACGCGGAAGTCGAGCTGCTTCTTTCTGCCTCCCACCTGCATCTTCAGCATGATGCGTCCGTCTTGAGGCAGGCGCTTTTCGCTGATGTCCATCTTGGCCATGATCTTGATGCGGGAGGTGATGGCGTCCTTCAGCTTCATGGGCGGCGCCATGATGTGCTGCAGCACTCCGTCGATGCGGAAGCGCACGCGGTATTCTTTCTCGTAGGGCTCGATATGGATATCGCTGGCGCCGCGTTTGAGCGCGTCGGTCATGATGATGTTGACGAGCTTGACGATGGGCGCCTCATCAGCTGACTTCTCCAGCTCGTTCAGGTCAATATCTTCCTGCTCGGCCTGGAGCTCGACGTCGGCTTCGTCCATGGAAGCCAGCAACTCGTCCACGTTCTCTTCCTGGTGATTCACGCTGCCATAGGCCTTTTCAATGGCCTCAGAGATGGCCGGGGCCGAAGCCACCACCGGCTCGATGTTGAAGCCGGTCATGAACTTGATGTCGTCCATGGCGAACACGTTGGTGGGATCCACCATGGCAATCGTCAGCGACGCACCCACCCGGCTCAAAGGCAGGATCTGGTAGCGCTTCGCGGTCTCCTCGGGAATCAGCTTGACTACGGTGGGATCAATTTCAAAATACTGCAGGTTGATGGCGGGAACGCCATACTGGCGGGAAAGAAAGTTGGTAACTTCCTCGTCGGTTACGAACCCCAGTTGTACAAGGGTCGAGCCTAGGCGAGAGTTGGAGCCGCCCTCTTTTTGCGCTTTCAGCGCTCTTTCGAGTTGCTCCGGTGTGATGACCTTCTCTTTAACCAGAAGATCGCCAAGCCTTTGCGACATAGTCCCGCTGTCCTTGAACTAAGAAGAAGATTTGACTCAGACGTGCTTTCCCCGCAGGCTGCGGGGGACAGCCGGATCGCATGGAAAACTGTGCAGAGCGATTTTGTCTTTGGTGACAGAAACTGTCAATTAGGTGATGAGGCCCGAAGGTACATGCACTTGCGGAGGACAAAATTTGGCAGAGAGCCTCGCCCCTCGTTTTGCACAAGTGGGGCGGGCTATATGCCCGCCTCCTTTTCAGTTAGATCGGTTGAGCGATCAGCGGCCCAACCCTTTGCGAATTTTCGCCAGGTGATGCCAGCTGTGGCGCAGGGCGTGATCTTCGATGACAAACTGCGCGGTAACCGGCGCTCCGAAGCTGAGCGAGAAGGGCGCAGCGTTATCCAATTGTTCGTCGGTGAATGCCCGAACTACAGCGGCGGCCTCTTTGCTGTTCTTGCGCAGTAGTTCGAGCGCAGCGGCTTTGGTTACTTCGACTTGTTCTTGCGCGTGCCGGCCGTTCAGCTGCGCTACCAGTTCCCAGGTGACGTCGGTAACAGGGTTGCCGCTGGCTATCGCCCGGGCGAGCTGAATTTCAATGGGGTAAACGGTAGCCACATGGTGTACGACCACACCGACCGAACGGCGGTCGGTCGCTGACACCGGACTGCGCCACTCGTTCTCCGAGAGTCTTTCGGCAAAGCCAGCCAATTTCGCCGCCCCTTCTTCGATGCGACGAGCCAGCGACTCCGCGCGGCGGCTCCCGGCCACCGTCTTCCTTCTTATTTCCTGTACCTTGGCCTTGTCGGACCCAGGCGTGACTTTCCTGATTTTTGCAGTTGCATTCATTTTGTAATCCCCTCCAGAACTCATTTTGTTTCACACGCTGTGTGCTCGCTCTACGTGTGCGGACGGCTTCCGCGGCTTGACTTGATCGTCCGGTATTCTTGGCAGAGACGCTAAATTTGAGGATGCTGTTGCCAGGGACGTGCTCTCCGATGTCGTGAAGGCGGCAGAGCTGGAAGGAGCTCTGTTTGGACTCGAGAATCTAAGAGAATCGCGGCGCAGCCATAGCATCGAGGAGCATCATGTAGCAGGCACTCAAGAAGTTATGGGACGCATTTTGAAGCACTCTGGACTGCTCCTCATGGCGCTTGTCCTGCTTGCTCCTGTGGCTGTGGCATTTCTGTGGCGGAGCTGTACGGCAGGCTTTTTGCCGGTGCTTCTATGGGGGACGTACGGCGGATTGGCGATGTGGTTGTCCATCACCCTGTCTGATCGTCAAGCCCAGATACCGCAACTATTGAACGCCTAGATCACCACTGTCTCCTGATGCTCCCCGAAAACGCGGCGCATGGCATCGGCGATCTCACCCACCGTGGCATAGGCTTCGACGGCCTGGATTATACGCGGCATCAGGTTCTCACCCGAGCGCGCAGCTTCTTCCACGCTGCGCACCGCTGCCTGGGTCACTGCGGCGTCGCGCCGCGAGCGCAAGGCTTTGAGACGTTCCACCTGGCGCAGCTCCAGTTCGTCATCAATCCGCTGGATGGGCACCGGTCTTTCTTCCTCGCTCTGGAAACGATTCACACCTACGACCACTTTTTCCAGCCGGTCCACGGCTTGCTGGAAGTCGTACGCCGCGTTCTGGATTTCCTGCTGGATGTAGCTGAGTTCGATGGCCCGCAGCGTACCGCCCAAGGAGTCGATTTTCTCGAGATACGCTGCAGCCTTTTGCTCAATCTCCTGGGTCAGCGATTCAATGTAATACGAGCCCGCCAGCGGGTCCACGGTGTTGGGCGCGCCGGTTTCGTAGCCAATAATCTGCTGCGTGCGCAGAGCGATCCGCGCCGATTCCTCTGTGGGCAGTCCGAGAGCTTCATCATAGGAATTGGTGTGCAGCGATTGCGTGCCGCCCAGCACCGCGGCCAGAGCCTGCAGAGCAGTACGCACAATATTGTTCTCAGGCTGTTGCGCCGTGAGCGTGGAGCCGGCGGTCTGGGTATGAAAGCGCAGCATCATGGAGCGCAGGCTCTTGGCGGAAAAACGCTCCTTCATGGTTCGCGCCCACAAGCGCCGCGCAGCCCGATACTTGGCTACTTCTTCCAGGAAGTTATTGTGCGCGTTGAAAAAGAACGACAACCGCGGCGCAAACTTGTCCACGTCCAGGCCGGCGTTGACGGCCGCCTGCACATACGCAATGGCGTTCGCCAACGTGAAGGCCACCTCCTGCACTGCCGTGCACCCGGCCTCGCGCATGTGATAACCGGAAATCGAAATAATGTTCCACTCCGGCACATGCTGGTTGGCGAAGGCAAACATGTCGGTGATGATGCGCATGGCCTGTTGCGGCGGGTAGATGTACGTGCCGCGGGCGATGTATTCCTTCAGAATGTCGTTCTGCACCGTGCCGCTGATCTTGCGAATGTCGGCGCCGGAGCGCTTGGCCACCGCGATGTAGAGCGCCAGCAGGATGGAAGCGGTCGCGTTGATGGTCATCGACGTGGAAATCTTTTCCAGGTTGATGCCGTCGAACAGCCTCTGCATGTCTTCCACGGAGTCGATGGCAACCCCGACTTTGCCGACTTCACCCACGGCCATCACGTGGTCGGAGTCCATTCCAATTTGCGTCGGCAAATCGAACGCCACGGAGAGCCCGGTGGTTCCGTGAGCCAGGAGATACTTGTAACGCTTATTGGATTCGTGAGCGTCACCCATGCCGGCGTACTGGCGCATGGTCCACAGACGTCCGCGATACATGGTGGCCTGCACGCCGCGCGTGAACGGGAAATCGCCCGGATAACCGATGTCGCGGTCGTAGTCCACGGCTTGAACATCAGCGGGCGTGTACAGGGGTTGCGCCTCAACGTCCTTGAGCCCCGCGGCTTCAGGAACCAGTTTTGCGCCCTTGGTCATGCCTGTTTTTCTCTTCTTATTTCCGCGTTCGTTTGGCTTTTAAAAACGAGAATACCGTAAACCAGCCGCAGACCAGCGTGAACGCGGTCACAATCACAAACCGAGTGTGGTCGGCAAGGTGGTCTGCCCTGTATTGCCGGACCAGAGCTGATCCTCCCAAGATCGTAAGGAAGCCAAAAACCAAGCCCGTGGTTTCCAGCCACAAAGCATAGGCCGTTTTGGCAAACGATATGACAAGGGTTTTTCCTGCCACGAACATAGCATGAGGAAGGCTCGCTCGGCGGCTCTGGATCCCGCGTTTTATCGTTGTCATTTCAGGCATTCAAGTTCATTGTAGCCCGGAAAATCGAGGGTCTCTGCTCAAAACATGAAACAGGGCGACCACCCTGGGGCATCTTATCAAGTAACTAGAAGAGGGATCTCGTGAATACCCAATTGAAACGACTCATTAAGGAATTGGGGGAGGCCATCAACGGCTCTCTCTCCGAGTCCGAGCAGATTGCCCAAGTTATCGCCAAGATCAAGGAAGAGGGTTATGACATCTTTCTGGTGCTGGAAGCCACCATCGGGTTTAACCGCCAGGACGAAGAAGTTCGCACGGCTTCGCCGGAGCTGGTAAGCTCGCGGCGCAAGAACTCGGACCCGGAATTCACGATCACCGCTCACGATGTGCGCTTTTTGAAGTCACTGCGCATCAGCGTTGACGATGCGGCCTAGCAAATTGTGCGGACGGGCCCGGCGCTCTGCCGGGCTTTTTCTTTTTCTGGTAGCATGTGGCTTGGGATAGCACTCAGCCATCAGCACTCAGCATTCAGTCCTTGAACAATATCGGCGCCCAAAAAGGCTTCATCGCAGGAAGGACGCGCGTGGGCTGAATGCTGAATGCTGATTGCTGACTGCTTCTTATGAAAGACACGCTGGGAGTATTGCTGGCAGGCGGCGCCGGCGAGCGCCTCTATCCCCTCACCCGGGACCGCGCCAAACCTGCCGTCAATTTCGGCGGCAACTACCGCATCATCGACATCACGCTCTCCAACTGCGTCAACTCCGGCCTGCGCCGCGTACACATCCTGACCCAATACAAAGCACTCTCTCTCAATCGCCACATTCGCGAAGGCTGGAGTTCGGTGGTGGCGCACGAGCTGGGCGAGTTCATTGAAATCCTGCCGCCCATGAAGCGGGTCAGCGAGAACTGGTATCTGGGCACGGCCGACGCGGTATACCAGAACATCTATTCCATCGGCGGCATGGAGCCCAAGTACGTCCTGTTGCTCTCCGGAGACCACATTTACAAGATGAATTACCAGCTGATGATGGACCAGCACTGCGCTTCGGCTGCCGATGTCACCTTGGCCACCATCCTCATTGAACCCGGGGAGTGTTCCCGCTTTGGCGTGCTGGAGATTGGCTCCAACGGACGTATTACCGGCTTCCATGAAAAACCCGCGGTTACCAAGGTGCGCTCGCCCTACAACCGGGAGATGGTATCCGGCTCAATGGGCGTTTACATCTTCAATACCGATGTTCTTTTGCCCGTCTTGCTCAAAGACGCCGAGGACCCCGGCTCATCTCACGATTTCGGAAAAGACATCTTGCCCAAAATTCTTGACCAGTACCAGGTGTATTCCTTCAACTTCATTGACGAGAACCAAAAGGAAGCTCTCTACTGGCGCGACGTCGGAACTCTGGAAGCTTATTACGAAGCGAACATGGACCTGGTGGCGGTTTCACCGGTGTTCAACCTTTACGATAAGCACTGGCCCATCCGCACCACCCAGCGACAATACCCGCCGGCGAAATTTGTGTTCGGCGAGCCGGGACGCACCGGTATGGCAATTGACTCGATTGTCTCTGGGGGCTGCATTCTCTCCGGTGGCCTGGTGCGCGAGAGCGTGCTCTCCCCCGACGTGCGCGTGAATTCTTATTCGGAAGTAGAATCCAGCATCATTTTTTCCCACGTGAACATCGGCCGCCACTGCCGCATCCGCCGCGCCATCATTGATCGCGACGTTCATATCCCCGAAGGCACGATCATCGGCTACGATCCGGAAATCGACGAGAAGAATTATGTGGTCACCGAGAGCGGAATCACCGTGGTGACGCGCGATTACTCCCTGTTCGAAAACCCGGTGACCGCGGATTACTTCACTTCCGAGTGACCGGCGATCAAACCTTACCGCGGATCGCCGCAGCTGGCGCTCGATCATCAGCCGACCTCTCCGGCCCTGATCCGCGCTCGATCCGCAGTTATCCGCGGTAATTCCCTTCTCCGGTCGCGTTCAGGCCGCGATCTTGTGTCCCAGGAATTCTTTCGCTTTTGCCACGCCCGCGTCCCACTTTTGTAACTGTTCCGGGGTGAGGAAGTTGACCAGCCGCTCCCGCAGCTGCGTGCGGTTGGCGGCAACTCTCTTGACTATGTCCTCTTTGGTTGCGTTCGGATTCTGGCTTCTGAATTCCTGCAGCTTGCCGTAGGATTCGGTCAGAAAGCCATGCAGCTTTTCCTTCTGGGCGTCGGAAAGGTTCAATTCGGAACCAAACTTCTTCAGTTCGTTAGCCACGGTCTCACGTTGCTCTTGAGTCAGATTCATTACCCATTTCTCCTTTTTTTTGTAGTCGGTTGGTTGGCGGGTCTATCTCTCGTGTGGAAGGCGGGTGTGACCCCGTCCTTGAGGTAGGCATTGAACGCCTTGGTGTTCGAGTCAGCCCGCGCCGTGAAGGTTGTCCGTTTTTCGAGAGCTGTGGGACGACCTTAGTTCTTCGGCCTTAGAAAAACGCTCTCTGTCGGCATCTCGCGAACCGTGTCACGCTCTTGGATCATCCTAACAACCGGATCTCATGAGCAAATCAGGCAGATTATTGGTGGTGGAGCGTGAGGATGCCCTTAGACAACACATCCTCACCTTGCTGGGCGACGCGGGATACGAGGTCTTGGGCGACTGCCGGGAAGGAATGAAAACAGTCCTCTCCTTTGATCCAGACGCAGTGATTCTGGGCGCTGATCCGCCCGAATTGGATTGCTGCGCCCTGCTTGCTGACATCAAGGCTTCGGATCGCACTCAGAACATACGTGTTGTGATGCTTTCTCCGGGAGGATCGGCCGAGCGCACTCGGGGGCTGGATCTTGGAGCCGACGATGTACTGTCACTGCCCTTCGACACGAACGAATTGCTGTCGCGCGTGCGCTCGCAACTGCGGAGTAAACAAATCGCCGACGAGTTTCGGGAGCGGCTCCGTGTGGCTGAGCAGAATCAAAACGCTACTGAGCAGGTGGTGACAGCTGTCAACAAAGAACGGCGGGCACTTCGGATGGGGGCCCTGGCTGTTTTGGCCGTGCTGATCGTCGCGGCTTTAGTTTTTTTGCTCTTCTACCGTCGCACGCAAGAACAGAACGTTCGAGTCTATGCTGCGATCACTCGACTGCAGAGCAGCGTGCTGACCCAACAGCAGTTGATGGATCTCTCGCGCCGGGCCCTTGAAGAGCAAGAGCTCGCGGGGAGCGATCCTCGAAAACTTCAGCAGCAAATCGAAGACCTTAGATCGCAAATCGCCGCCGGCAAGACAGCAGATGCTTCAGACCTGCACAATCAATTAAACGCCATCCAAGGCCGCGTTCGGAGGATCGAGACCGAGGGAAAGGTGGCGCAGACAATTATCCGGACTTATGAACCGAGTGTCTGCCTTATCCGTGTCGTGATTGCCTTCCGCGACCATGCCTCGGGGCTGAGATTGCATTACGCCGAGGTGAACAGCAGTGGCGAGCCGGCCACTGATGCACACAATAACCCACTCGTGAGCCTTGCCGGGAGCGGTCCAGAAGTACACGTGACGGTTTTTGGCACCGGGTTCCTTGCTTCCGCCAACTGGCAAATCCTCACCAACCATCATGTCGCCGAGCCCTGGTGGCAGGATGAGGATTTTAAGGAAATGCACGGTCAAGGTCTTGAGCCGGTGATTGTTGACATGACTGCATATTTCCCAGGCGTTGCACACGGCATTGACATCCACACAGAGAAGGTTTCCTCGGCCGCGGACGTGGCGGTCGTGAAGGGAGATGTTTCAGGCCTACGGATCAAACAGGTTGCCCTCGGCAATAGCCCCCGTGCCGCTGTTAGCGGTGGCCCGGTCGTGCTACTTGGATACCCTACGGCCCTTGATGCGATTCTGGCCCGGGCCGGCGCAGCGACAATCGAGTCCATCGCCACCGCATCCAAGGGTGATCCCAAGCAGGTGATGGAAGAGCTGGCTCGCCGGCGCCTCATCAGGCCCGTCGCCACACAAGGGCACATCGGCGACGTATTGCCTGACAGGATTGTCTATGATGCCCAGACCACCGGCGGCGGCTCTGGCGGTCCGTTGTTCAATAACGAGGGCAAAGTCGTAGGAATTAACTTTGCGGCGTTGCGTAAGTTCGGTGGATCGAATTTTGCTGTTCCGATTCGCTACGGGAAGTTACTGCTGAAACCCTGAGCCGTCCGCTACGGAAACCGTCAAGTCAGCACTTTATCCACGCGACTGTGGATTCAATCGGCGTGGAAGATCACGTTGTCGGCGGTACGCCGCAATCGAAATGTCCGGCGGCGGAACCGTCATTCAAGGCGAACTTCCCAGAGTGTTTGTCGGCGTTGATGGTGACCGTGCCGAGTCCCATGTAGCTATCCTCGAGGGCAGTCTTGCCAAGATAAACGGCAATGATCTCGTTCTTGTAGGTGCCAGGACCGGTGAATTTGGCTTTGTTCGCGTGCATCTGGTCGGCCATCGCTGACCCGGGGCCGATGGTAAAGGCAAGAGTGGGTAGGGCGCTCGGCCCCCAGTTGCCGGAAAAGGTGCCATCACTCAGAATGCGGCACGAACCCCCAGTCACGGTGCGTGGCTTGGGTTTCTCAATCGTAACCGTCGGCGACGATGAGGCTTGTGTGGTTATCACTGCCGCGAACGTGACGACAGCAGCGACAAAGCACCCTACTCGGATCCTTTTCTTCATGGTGTGCGAATCGTAACTCGACTCAAGAAAGGTTTCAATCTGGGAGTGGTATGGTTTGGTCGAAATTATGTGGCACCGGAGCCGGGGTCCCCAACGCGCGCCTCCCGTGGCGGGTGGAAGCACCCTTGCCGGTGAAGGTTTACTTTCTTCTAGGGGACCAAATTGTTGGTGGCCCAAGCAGTGAGACGTGGCAGTGCCACGTCTCTACGGTCGATTTTTCTCTGTGTCTCAGTGGTAGGTGTTGGTCCCCCGTTGCGGCTTGCCGGGTTGTGCTACATGCCGCGATTTCTATCAGGAGTGGGGGTAGAAAGATCCAGCGAGCGGGTCAGCCGGAAGCCAAGGCGTTTCTCCACCGGGAAACCGGATTCTTTCTTTCCGGTGGCGTAGGCTGCGGCCGTCCCACCGCCGGCGCCGATCAACGATCCTATAGCCGCGCCTTTGCCGCCACCGGCCAACGCACCGATCAGCGCACCGCCGCCGGCGCCACCGCCGATGAAGGCTAAGTTTCTCTTCTTATAGCTGCCGCCCCCGGCGAACATGCTGCTGGTCTCAACCGGATACTCTTGCCCGTTCACGTGGATGGACGTCAGCGTAATGCGCAGGTAGCCTGCATTGTGCAGATGGCCGGACTGGCGAACTGCGACCACTCGCCCGGTCACTACGGCGTCCCTCGCGGCAACTGTCTGGTTGTCGACGACCAGAGGCGCATCCAACGACGCGGAAAAGCTCTGGCCCACCTGCGCGGTCGCGCTGGAGAGAGATTGCTGCAAGCGGACGTAGATCATCGTGTTTTCGGGGATGATCAGGGGTGCGGCTTCCTTGAAAGGCAGTTGCTGGCTTGAAGAATCGCCTGCGCCGGGAGGATGGGCGTTCACGCCGCTGCATCCGGTCAGGAGCCACAGCCAGCCGGATATGCACAGAGCCAGGCATAAGACGCTGTAGCGAGAGTTTTTCATCGGTGTCTTCTCCAAGGTGGGCGCAAAAACCTACACGGGATGAGTGCACGACTGTTGCCATCGGCATCTCCAACGGTTTCAATCGCTTAGGGGAGCCGGAGGTTCGATGGATAAATCCAAGGTGTAGTTTTTACCGGAATATAAGGATTAAGAAGCGATCATCTAGTCTCAAGCCGGATCTTCTCTTGCTTTCTCTTGCGTGACTTAAGGGCGAACAGCGCGACCACAGGAATCAACGGTTGCTGGTTGTGCTGGCTGAAGTCTCGGGCTGGATGATCACGCCATCGAACGGAGTCAGACCCAGTAACCGGCCGTGAGCGGAACGTACGTTGCGGAGAAGCCAGCCGGAGTTGATCGGCGCCCAGGTGCGTCCGTGGTCCACACTCTCATACACGCTGCTTGAGGCGGCGCCGGTAACGAGAATGCGCTCGGGGGCCTCGTCAAACTCAATGCTAACGACGTTGGCCAGACGCAGGCCATTCATCTTTTTCCACGACTCGCCGGCGTCGGAGCTGCGGAACAAGCCATCCTGGGCTGCCAACCAGATGTTCCCGTTCGCATCAACAGAGACTCCATTCACTGAGAAGTCTGTTTGGAGATGGGTTGTCGGGAGCCAGGTTTCGCCGCCATCCGCCGAGATAGCCAGCGTGTTCCTGCTCGCCGCAACCACCATCCGATCGGCGACGGCGAGGTTCAGCGGAAGAGGCAGTCCAGGGACTTCCAGCCGGCTCCATGTCAACCCGGAATCCAGACTCACGGACAGCTCTGACGACGTCACGGCAAACCACTTGTGCGAAGCGACCTGCAAGTCGAGGATTCGAGCATTGAGTAATCCGGGGCCTGCCACGGCACTTTTAGTTGGTGTGGTTTGGTCCGTTTTGACAGGTTTGTCGGGTTTGTCAGTTTTGACGGTTTTGACTTTGTCGGGCTTGTCACCGTTCGCGCCGTTACGAGCAATCCAGCGCGAGCTTCCCGCTGGAAGCAGGAAAATGCCGTGGTCTGTGCCCGCTAGCAGCGAGTTGTCTGCGGCCTGGCGAAGCACGAAGACGTCGCGGCCATCCAGGCCCTCACTGAGCTGGCTCCAGGTCTGGCCGCGGTCGCGGGAAACAAAGACGCCGCCGAACTCTTTGTCATTCAGCAAGCCGGCGTAGACGACGCGGCTGTCAGTCTGGTCCACCAGAAGCGCCGCTACCTGGCGATGAGTAAAGCCACGGTTGGAAGCGGCGAAAGTGACGCCACCATCTTCGCTCGCCAGTACGCCGCCGCGGTCGGTGGCCAGCAGGATGCGCGCCGGCTGCCGTGGGTCGATCATCACGTCATTCACGACAACGTTGGCGCCGGTCATACGCTTCCAGTTAGCGCCTCCATCGGTGGTCTTCCACAGGCCCTCCGTGGTTCCCGCGTACACCACGTTGCCGTCTCTGGGATCAATCCGCAGTACTCGCGTACGCCGCGCCGAATAAGGGATGCCCTGGATCTTGCGAAACAGCTCGCCCGCCGAGTCGCTGCGATAAATCCCCGAGCAGGCGCTGATATACAGGTTGGCGGAGTTCTGCCCGTCAACCACGATGGAGAAGACGTCAGAATCGTCAATTACGCCCTTCTTGATGCTGTGCCAGGTCTGGCCGCCGTCCTCCGTCTTCCAGGGCAAGTGCCAGGTGCCGGCATAGATAATGTCCGGGTTGGCAGGGTCGATCGCGACCGACTCTACGTTCTTGATCTCAGCATGGTTTTCTGGCGAGACGCGCTGCCAGGTGTCGCCGCCATCCCGGCTGCGGAAGACTCCGTCGAGTCCACCGGCTACCAGGGTGCGCGGATCGGAAACGGCCATCGCCAGGGCGCGGATAGATTTGCCATGCAGGTCCGGAGTTACTTCCCATCTTTTGCCGCCGTCTCGCGACCGAAAAAGATCACCGTCGCTGTTGGGGGCCTGTGCATTCCAGGCTGCGACGTAGATGTTCTTGGGATTCGAAGGATCAATGACAACGTGGTCCAGCACCATTTCCGCCGGAGCGCCCAAGGAGGCCCACCGCGACCAACTGGCGCCGCCGTCACTGGAAAGATAAAGCCTGCCCGCGCTGGTGCCGAGAAAAATACGGTCGGGATTCTTGGAATCAAACGCCAGGCTGCGGACACTCCCGCCTTCAGGGCCTAAAGGCTCCCACTGCTGCGCCCACGCCGGCCAGGCAGAGAGAAACAACAGCACGGCCAGAATGCGCCTGAGGTGAGTTCCCTGATTTCGAAGACGCATGGGACGGTTCGATCGATCTCCCAAAAATCGAATGGGGACAGCTTGCCATGCTACTTTTTCGTGAACAAGTTACTGAAGGATGACATTGCCGATGTCGCGCACCAAGGTTTTTACCGCAGTCTTTTGCTACGCAATCAGGGATGCGTGGGAGGAGTGTTGATCTTCAGCAAGACCTGGGTACCGGATTCCAGCTTCACGTCGGCCGCCTTCGATACGATTACCGGGCCTGGTGTGACGCCGGTTTTCTCTGTGCTCAGGCTAAGGCCATGCAATCCAAAAACACCCTGTCGCATGCCCAAGCTAAGACTCCGATTTTGGGCCGAAGTATCCGGTATGTTCGTGTTCGGCAAGTAAATTGGGCTTCCGGGAAGTGTGTTCCCCGCCGCAGTCCGCGGGTCGGGAAATGGCTGGCTGGTCCTTGGCCTGCTGGTCACGCTGCGATTCCCAACTGCTGATCCGGAGTTTATGGGATTGGAGGGGTTCTGACCAAGCAAAGAGAGCGGAGCAAACAACGATTCTTCTTCCTCCTCTCGCGGCGCCTTCGGCACCGGTGGCGCCACCGCTTGCACTACGCCCTGAAAGCTCATCTCTTCATGGTGCTTCAGCAGGACCTTGTCAAACACCAGGCCCAGACGCGACTCGAGGTTCTCGCTCCGCGGGTTGGCCTCTGTAATGTGGCCCACAAGCTTGGATTCTGCGGGAATCACGACCTTGCCATGCGCCAACACATCTTGCGTCACTTGGGCCTTAATCGTGTCTCCGGGCTTGAGTTTTTTGGCGTTCAACGAACCACTGAGTTCCACCAGGATGAATGGAATCTCCTCTGAGCTCTGGGGTGCGGCTAAGTTCTGCGGTGCGGCAGCCGTTTGGGATGGGGACTCTTGGCTCAATGCGACCGGCGCGCTCACGGCAGCGGTAAGGATCAGCCCAACTACCAGCAAGATCGAGAAGCCTTTCATGGTTCCACCTCTTACTCAGAACACCCCAAAAGGATTCGGCCCTAAATGCAATTGTGCTCCTATCGTGCACAAACTTAAACCACAAACTTTTTGGAGCGGAAACGTTCGCTGCTGGCCCATTGGTAAAACTATGGTGCAACCAAACGAAAATGCGGCACCAGGGTCCCGCAGCATAACTGCCTAGCCGGCTGCGCCGGTTACTTGCAACAACAGTTGTGTATCGCTCTCCAACTTCACATTGAGGCTGGTAGAGGTTATGACAGAACCTGCGCGCTACCCGAGGTAGCCGAGTTGAGCGTCAATCCCTGCACTCCGATCGCACCACGGCTGGCCCTGGTGAGATTTCCCTGTGCCGTCACTCCCACCAGCAACTCCGCCGGCCGCCGATACCGTACCATTCACAGCACCGCTTATCCTCTTCTTCTTGCTTCCTAGGGTTCTTCGTGGTTCCTAGAGGTTTTTTCGAGGCGGCTTGGAATCTTGAGATGCGGAGTACCCGGAAGGCGTATACTTGCAAAATAAGTCCATTATTACCAAAGCCTTAGATGGCGCATAGACTTTTTTACACAGTATGACATCTAAGCCAATGTTGTTACCGAAGGGCAGATCATATTGAACGCACAGGAAAAGGTCCTCATTGTGGAGGACGAAGAAAACGAACGGTCCGGCCTGGCCGAACTCATCACTGCCTGGGGCTACCGCACCGATACCGCGAGAGACGGGCTTGAAGGGTTAGAAAAAGCCGCAGTCTGGGCGCCCGGCATTGTTCTGACCGACCTCAAAATGCCGCGCATGGACGGCATGGAGCTACTGGCGCGCCTGGCCGAACAGCCGCAGCAGATCGCCGTGGTGTTGTTGACCGCGCAAGGCAACATTGATGTCGCAGTGGACGCCATGAAGGCTGGCGCCTATGACTTCATCCAAAAGCCGGTGGACACCGCCCGGCTGAAACAAATCCTGCAAAATGCGGCCCGGCAGCGGGGTACCACGCTGGAACTGGAAGTCACACGGCGCAAGCTCCGCGACACTGGCGTGCTGGGGAGCATGGTCGGTTCGTCGCGCGCGATGCAGGAGATTTTTCGCCTGGTCGAGATGGTAGCGCCCAGCACGGCATCGGTGCTGATCACGGGCGAAAGCGGCACCGGCAAGGAAATGGTGGCGCGCACCATCCACGAACTGAGCCCGCGCAAGAACAAGCCGTTTGTCGCCATCAATTGTTCGGCCATTCCAGAAACATTGATCGAGAGCGAAATCTTCGGCCATGAAAAAGGCGCCTTCACCGGCGCACTGGAACGCCGCGCCGGCTGTTTCGAGCTGGCCGAAGAAGGCACGTTACTGCTCGACGAAATCGGCGAAATGCCGATCGCCACCCAGGCCAAGCTGCTGCGCGTGCTCGAGGATCGCAAGCTGCGGCGCCTGGGCAGCAAAGCGGAAACTACGGTGGACGTGCGCGTGCTCGCGGCCACCAACAAGATGCCGGAAGAAGCCGTGGCCCGCGGCCAGTTGCGCAACGATCTCTATTACCGGTTGAACGTCTTTAATATCCATCTCCCTGCGCTACGCGACCACAAGGAGGACGTTCCGCAATTGGTGGAATCTCTGCTCAAGGAAATGCAGATCAAGCACGGCCGTGAAGCCGGAGGCGTTAGCGAACCGGTCCTTGAGATGTTCAAGAACTATAACTGGCCGGGCAACGTGCGCGAACTGCGCAACGCATTGGAGCGCGCCGTGATCGTGTGCGACGGGACCCTGATCGAACCCCGCCATCTTCCCCCGAATTTCGGCAGCGCCGGCCTGAGAACTCCCGCCGGCGCCGGCGACGGGATTCGCCTGGAAGTAGGGACTACCGTGGAAACAGCAGAAAAGATGCTGATCCTGAAGACCCTGGCCGCCACCAACAACAACAAGACCCGGGCTGCGGAAATTCTTGGCATTAGCCTCAAGACGCTGCACAATAAGCTCAAAGAGTATGGCGGCTCCGCGCCCGTCGGCGGAGAGGCCACGAGCTAGAATCTAGTGGACTTGGCAATTGAGTAATTTGGTAATTGGGTAATTTGAAACGCGCCGATTGTGGTCTTCAATTACTCAATCACCAAATTACCCAATTACCAAATTCTCTATGCCTGCTCTGCGTTTGAAAACCAAGCTGGTGGCCGCGATCACGGGTCTGGTAGCGGTGATCGTGACGGCGCTGGCGGGCGTTTATCTCGCCGAGGTGGTGCATCAGCGCATCCAGGAAGCGTACAACAGCGCCGACTTGGTCCAGCAGCAGATTTTTGCGGTGGCCCACGGGGCGCTCGAAGCTGACTTGGGCAGCACGAAGATTGACTTGAGCAATCCCGCGCAGGTTGCCGCTGCCATCGAAGAAGTCTTGCAGACTGATTACGAGCTCAATTCCTTGCTGGACGCAGCGGTCGGTAACTCGCCTACCATCTACGATGCAGCCATCATCGATGCCCGCGGGCTGGCGCTGCTGCATACCAATCCCGCTTATTTCGGGAAGCCCGCACCCCAGCGCGAGGACTTTTCGAGCATAGTCCACGGCGGCATCCGCAAGCAGCTTAGAACCATCTACGGCCCAGCCCAGGTCTACGACGTTCGCTACCCGTTTATACAGGACGGCAAGCCGTTCGGCGAAGTGCGCGTGGGCGTCTCCACGGTTTTTCTGAAAGCGGAGGTGCAGGAGCGCATGCGGAAACCGCTGCTGTTTTCCGGCGCCGCCATTTTCGTTTGCATGCTGGTGGCTGCGGCGCTCTCCAACCTGGCGCTGCATCCACTGGAGGCCATCAGCCGACGCCTGGACCTGATCACGGCTGGACACGCCGAAACCACCGAACTGCCTTCGGGACGATCTGATGAATACGGCGCAGTCTCCACCAAGATCGAACGCCTTGGCCAGCAAATGCGCAATGTCCAGGAAGTCTTCTCCGCTTTGAAGGAAAACCTGGACCAGATGATGGCCAACCTCCAGGACGGCGTCATGCTTTTCACCAGCGATCTGCGCGCGGTGCTGGTCAGCGCCTCCGCCGAGCAATTTCTTGGCAAGCCGCGCAGCGCCATGCTGGGCTGCACGCCGGCAGAGATCTTTTCGGAAGATTCGTCGCTGGGCCGCGCCATCCTCGGCGCCATCCAAACGCACCAACCTGTGGATCTTGAGGAAATTGAAACCGAACAAGGCCGGCGTATCCAGATTTCGCTGGACTTCATCGAGGAGCATGGCGAACGCATCGGCGCCCTGCTCACGCTGCGCGACGCCGAATCCGTGCGCCGCATCGAAGACGAGATCGAACTCTCGCGGCGCCTGGCTGCCATCGGCCGCCTGACTTCCGGAGTGGCCCACGAGGTCAAGAATCCCATCAACGCCATCGTGGTGCATCTGGAAGTCCTGCGCCAAAAACTGCACGCCGCGGATCCGGACACGCGCCGCCACATGGACGTCATCGGCAAGGAAATCCATCGCCTCGACCGTGTGGTGCAAACGCTGGTGGATTTCACCCGCCCCGTAGAACTTCGCCTCGTCGAAATCGATCTGCGCAGGCTGGTCGACGAGGTGGTCACGCTGGCTTCGCCCGAGGCGGAGCAGCACCACGTACGGATCGAGCGTCAGGCTAGCCCAGACCCGCTGCCGGCGCGCGTTGATGCTGACCTGGTCAAGCAGGCCTTGCTCAATATCGTGCTCAATGGGGTCCAGGCTATGCCCGGGGGTGGCAGTCTTCACCTCGCGTGCCGGCGCGAGGGTGAAAATGCTCTCATCAGCGCCGCCGACCAGGGGTCCGGCATTCCCGCCGAGTTGCACGACAAGGTCTTTAACCTTTACTTCACTACCAAGAAAGGAGGCAGCGGAATTGGACTGGCCATGGCGTATCGCGTGGTACAGTTACACCATGGGAGCGTAGAGTTCACTTCCGTCGCCGGCGAGGGAACAACTTTTTACCTGCGCTTCCCACTCTCAGAAAGCATGAGCGGAGGTGCGCCGGTACGCGCACCTGTCGAGCGTTCCGTAAGCCGATCATGAAGCCGCTTCGCGCCAATTCGTCTATCTTGGCGGGCCTGTTTGCCCTGGTCCTCTTCTCAGGATGCCAGAAGAAGCCTGTCGCACCGCCGCCGCAGGCACAAGCGCCCGCTCCAACCGCGTCGCCCACGCCCAGCGACCAGGCGCCAACCGACCAGGAGGCGCAGCAGACCCAAACATCGCATCCACCGTCCCAGGGAACGCCGCCTCCGGATCCCAGCCAGATCCAACCGGCTGAACCGAAACCGGAACCCCAGGCCGAGACCCAGTCCACAGACGAAACAGCCGACAAGAGCAAAGAGAAGACCGAGCGTCCGAGCACTGCAAAAAAACGTTCTCCCCAGACGGCGCACAATTCGACGCCGCCTAAGATCGTGGTAAAGCCGGATTCCGCTGCACCTTCGCCGACGCCAGGACAGATTTCACCGGGCCCAGCGGGCAGCGATGTTTCCCACGACCAGGCCAACACCGAACAACTCCTGCAAAGCTCGGAGTCGAACCTGAGCAGCATCAAGCGCCAGCTTTCCCAGGAGGAACAGGCCATCGTTGCCCAGATACGCGACTACATCAACCAGAGCCGACAGGCGATCAAGGACAACGATCTTACCCGGGCCCGCACCTTTGCCTCGAAGGCCCATCTTCTCTCTGATGATCTCGTTAAACGGCGGTAACCAGGTCGCAGCCCCGCTCAATAACGTCCGTCTTGAAGACGTCTGGCCGTAGAGACGCGGCATTGCCGCGTCTCACAGCCTGCGCCAGGACACGGTCTAGGACACATACCGGATCGTGCCTTACACGGTGAGACGTGGCGGTGCCACGTCTCTACATTCAGATCTTCGTTCCGGGCGATGAAGGTTTGCGATAGACGAATTTTTCTTCCTTCTTGAACGGCAGACGCAGGGCCAAGCCGCGCTCGTCCGTGAACCCCTTAGCCCGCATGTGGGCAAAGACATCTACGTGATGGTCGAGATGCATGGGATGCGCCTTGGTCGAACCCGCGGGGACATCGAAGACCAGAATCCCGCCGGGGGCAAGCAGCGACGACAAAAAGTCGAGTTCTCCGGCAAGGTCCGGCAGATGTTCGAGGACGTCGAAGGAAAAAGCGGTGTCGAAACTGAGCCGGCGTGCCGACGCTGTGAGGCCCTCCTTGGCGCAGAAGAACTCGACGGCAAGCTTCTGCTGTTCCGCGCGGCGCCGCGCAAAGCGCATGGTCACGCCATCCACGTCATAATACGCGGCGGGATGTCCACGCCGCGCCAGTTCCAGGATGATTTCCCCGTTGCCGGCGCCGTAATCCAGGCACTTGCCCTGGGCCAGCTTCAGCGCGTTCATATTGGAGCGGATGCGCTTGTACTCCAAGTTGTAACCGGAGATGGCAAACAGGTAGAGCTCGGAGTTGTCGCGATACCAGGCGGCAAGTTTCTCGCGATCGTCAGGCGCGAGAGCGGCGTTCTGCCAGTTTTCCGCAAGTTGCTGATTACTGGTTTCCCACAAACAGCGAATACGATCCGGCGGGTAACCGGTGAAGTCTTCGAGTTCAGCGAGCGCGCCGGCGACGTTCTTGGCGTGCTGCTCGCGCGAGCGAGCAACCAGCCACGCTGTTGCCCGGCCCACAACCAGCACCAGACCTGCGAAGGCCACGTAAGCCCGCGGATTTCCCCGGCGCGATGACCAGGTCAGCCACAAGACAATCCAGGAAGCGCTTATGGTGATCACCGCCCAAAGATAGGGGCGGTCTTCGGAAGCCACAATGGCAAAGTGCGTTGTGGCGGCCAGGAGAACAGCGGCGAGGAGAAGGTTCATTGAGCCGGTCAGCAGCAGAACCGCCAACAACGCGAAATCACCAGCCCACAGAAGCGGAGCAACGAAGCGTGGCCTCAACGCACCCGACACGAGGTTGGCGCCGGCCAGCCACACCACGGCGATCACCGCTACGATCCTGGCGTGAGTGTTGCCGGCGATCGCTAAGCCGAGGACAAGCACTGCAGCGATGATTCTCCATCGGACTTTTATCGCCCAGGCCGATCGCTTTCGCGGGTTTACCGTCAGATGGAGATAATCCGGCAAATAACACAAACCGATCGCTAGCGCCGCAGCCACAATCGCGAAGATAACGACGGTTACGACCCGGGCAGGAGTACTGAGCAGCCCGCATACCAGGGCCATCAAAGCTACCGCGACAACCGAGGAAGCCGCGTGCATCCGGCTTTGTTTGAAGTATCGCTGCTGGTCGAGATAGTTCATCCGTCAACAAATCAAGTCTTGTAAGAACCTTCAGGTAGTGTCCTTAGTTCTAACACGTCATCCCGAGGGCCGTAGCGAGCAAGCGCACTCATCAGCCTGCGAGCAGGCCCGAGGGACCTTGTGTTCTCGTGGCGGACAACGCAAGGTCCCTCACCTCGACTCGGGCGCTGATGACAGCGCGCCCTCGCTGCCGAGGTTCGGGATGACGGACGTTAGAAGATAAACTGTCCTTAGCGTCTCATCAAACCGTTCTCGCGTTTTTTTGTGAACCGCCGCGCGCCTGATATGCTTCCGCCCATGACGCTTTCGGTTTGCATCATCACCCTCAATGAAGAGGCCAACATCGCGCGGACCTTGGAGAGCGTCCGTGCCATCGCCGATGAGATCATCGTGGTCGATTCCGGCAGCACTGACAAAACTGTCGCGCTGGCCCAGGCGCACGGCGCTAAAGTCGTCACCGAACCATGGAAAGGATTCGCGGCGCAGAAAAACTCGGCGCTGGCCAAAGCAAACTGTGACTGGATCCTCTCGCTGGACGCCGACGAAGAAGTCAGCCCCGAGCTGGCGGCCAGTATTCAGGCGCTGCTCAAGGGATCGCAGCAGCCGAATTTTGACGGCTACAAGATGAACCGCCGGAATTTGTACATGGGGCGATGGATCAAGCGCAGTGGCTATTACCCTGATCCCAAGTTGCGGCTGATCAAGCGCGGCGCAGCAGAGTTTGAGCTGCGCGCCGTCCATGAAGACATGAAGATGCAAAGCCCCCTCGGCCACCTGGGTGGCGATTTGATTCATCACGCTTATCCGACGCTCGAGAGCTTCGTCGAGCACGCCAACCATTACTCTTCCCTGGGAGCACAGATGGTGGTGGATGAAAAGCAAGGTCGGGTTGGATTCAGCTTTATCAACATCGTCGTCCGGCCCCTGGTGCGATTTTTTTACTCTTATTTCTTCCGACTCGGTTTTCTCGATGGCCGCGAGGGCTTGCTGGTGCTCATGACTCACGCTGGCTACGTGAGTTGGAAGTATGCAAAGGCATGGGAAATGTCGAAAAATAGCCGTTAGTTTTTCGGCTTTAGCCATTAGCCTTTTAGCCGAGCGCTGTCTCTCGTATCCCCCGCGAAATGCCCGCGACGGCATAACGCTCCCCGTTCCACGAGACCCCACCCCGAATCCCCGCGCAGCGCACGCGAGCGGGGTGAGGGACCTGCTCCGCGAACGCTTCGCGTGAGCCAACCAAGTCCTCACGCGCGAAACTTTTCGATGCCATCATCGTCTTGATGCCACTCCGAAGGGTTAGTCTGGCTCTCGCGAAACAGCAGAGCCGCTCCGTCACTCCACTCCCCTCCGTTCTCGTGCTTTGCCAAGACTGATAACCCGAAAACCGCGATAGCAGACATATGCTGTACCCGCGAGCGTGAGCCCTCCCGCAATCGTCCAGAAGTCCCAAACGAAGCTCGCTTGGAGTAGAACCGTGTACTCGCCCTTGAAGATCCGACGAAACGGGCCTGGAGCCGTGAAGTAGAGATAGAGAGGCAAGCAGAATAGCAACCCGGCAAAAGCAATAGACGCAGCAATTCGCGGATAGACAAAAGTCACGAGCAGGGCGAAGAGCAACAGAACACTCCCGATATTCGCCAACGTGAGCAAGGGGCCCGTGACGTGGTCTCCGCTAAACTCTGATGCTTCGACGCCGGCTATCTTCGGCCAGACCCAAGCCAAACTCAAGAGACAACAGATGCCTTGTAACAGCTTTTGCTTTGCAGGTTCTTGCATCTCAAGAGCCTTCACCAAATTCGCTACTCACCAAGTTCTTCTCACTTTCTCCCTTCTTTCTTCTGCGCAATCACCAATCCCCTCGGCGTCGGCAGTAACACGACCGAGATCAGACCTTCCTGCTCCAAGCGTAGCGCGGCTTCGCGCACCGTCTTCAGATGCGAACTTGAGTCGTGCATCAGGATCAGACCGTTAGGATTGACCTTCGGCAAGAAGTGGCGGACTTCCTTTTCCCGCAGTTCGGGCATTGAATCGGAAAAGAGGACGTCGACCGTGCCGTTGATCTTGACGTCCAGACTCGACTCCGCGCGCATATCCACATACTTGCCTACGCGGGAAGAGTCAATCTTCTGCCTGGCCTTGGCGAAGACTTCTTTGTCCGGCTCACAGGTAACGATCTTGCCGAAACCGTTCTGCTTCAGGCCTTCCGCCATGTACACGGTGCTTACGCCGAGAAACGTCCCCGTTTCCACCACCAGGTTCGGTTTCACCGTGGTCACCAGGCATTTGAGAAACTCGAGCACTTCCACTTCTGCGGTCATGGTGTCAAACATCCTCCAGCGTTCCGGGTGCGGGCACTCCGGAGTCGGCCGATGATATTCCGGCTGCATCTCCTGGTTCCCGTGCTGCGCTACGTGGTCAAAGACCTTTTGCACAGGATCGACATGGCGAAAACGCCGCCGTACGATCACCAGAAGCGCCGCTCCGGCGAGGGCGGTGAGCAGCGCGGAGACCTGGGCGTTGCTCATCCCCAGAAACACCCGGGGATTGATCCTGATGAACTCGACCAGAAAGCGCGCCAGACCGCTCATCACCAGAAACTCGCCGGTGATCACGCCGGGGGCAAGCGGATGGCGAATGGCGCGCGCGCCGCGCCGCCATATGTACCAGAAGATCAACATGCCGACAATGAATTCATAAATCGGCGTGGGATGAACGGCGCAATTCTCCGGCCATCCTGACTTCAGGCAGATGCCATCCGGACCCGTAGTGGGAACCAGTCCGTGAGGGAACGCCATACCCCAAGGCAAACGGGTAGGAATGCCATAATCGCCGTCGCCGGAGATGAGGCACCCGATGCGTCCCACCGCATAGCCGACAGCCGCGGCGGGAGCAGCGATATCGAGCATGGCGAGCCAGTTGATTCGGTAAACGCGGGCAGACCCCACTAGGACCGCAATGCCGCAAACGAATCCCCCGAACCAGGCAAAGCCGCCGCGGAACCAGTCGACGAGGTTGATAAGAACGGTGAACAGGCCTCTCGTCAAATCGAAGCGAGCAAGAAACGGCCACATCTCTACCGGTCTACGCAGAATCTCCATGGTCAAGCGATCGGCGGGCGTATCAATTACGTGCCAGAGTTTGGCGCCGAGAATCCCTGCGATCGCCACGTACGCAACCACCGTGTATGCGTCGACCTGGTCCAGTTTGCGGCGTTTGATCTCCGCGACCAGGACGAAGTACGCGGCAACAAACGCCGCGCACATGAGCAGGCCGAACGTGGGCAGGGAAAAATTCCAGATGTGGATGTAAGGAAGCAGTGGTGATTCCTTCCGGCTCCTAGCCACTAGCCGCTAGCTTCTAGTGGCTAGAAGCCAGGAGCTAGCAGCTCCAAATTTCGCGATTACCAGAGTCTCCGTGAGAACCAGTATAAATGGCGGACTGGAATCACTGGTCGGGGGACAAGGGTCCGATGGGCGGCCGTTCGGCGGTGGCGCGAACCGCCAGATGGGCGGGCACGATCAGCAACCGCGGCAACGACCCATCCTTGCGGCGGAAGCGTTTAAGGTCATCCACCTTGTTTACGCTCAGCCTCTCTTTCATGACGGCGTTCGCGGGCAGCAGTTGCACCGCAAAACGATCGCCGGGACGAAACGTCTGGTGCGCGGCCACAAGAAGGTCTCGTTCGCTACGCAAGTCTAAAGGCAACGTGGAATCGAGCGCAAAACACCAGAAGATATCCCACTCGCGCGGTTTGCCGTCCACCGTGTACTTGTTGACCACCAGGTTGTGATCGTATTCGGGACGCGCCGCAGACCGATATTGTCCACCGGGAAACACCACGTAGAGATTCAGCCGTTTGTCGCGGAGCGTTTCGTCAGACGCGCTGAGCCGTTCGCCCAAGGTCCATGGCCCCAGGCGCGCAGGCGGGTGCGTTCCCGTCACCTCCGGAGCAAAAATAATGTCGGCGCCATCGTGGTACACCACGAACGGCTTGACCGGCTGCCGCGGACCCGCCATGGCCAGAGCCGCGGCGGCCAGGCCGAGCTTCGACAGCCCGCGAATTGTAGGTTTCCACACGGGGGGAGATTATGGCAATTGCAGCCGAACGGAGCAAGAGAACTTTGGTGCCGTCCCGGGGATGATAAAGTGAATTATGCGTACCATTCTGCGCCATCGTGGACTCCGTTTGATGTTTATTGCCAACGTGATCTCCATGATCGGCAGCGGGATGAACTCCGCCGGCGTGACTTGGTACGTCCTGCAGGCCACGCATTCTGAGATGGCGTTGGGCACTCTGCTCATGCTGCAGACCATTCCCGCGTTGTTCATGCTTCCCTTCACCGGCGTCGTCATTGACCGCAAGGATCGCCGCCATTTGGTGATGACGCTCGATGCCGCGCGCGGCCTGGTGGTTCTCGCCGTCGCGATTCTCGCCTGGCGTGGGATGGCGCAGCTCTGGGAGGTCTATCTCATGGGCATCCTGGTGGCAGCGGGCTTCTGGATGTTCTGGCCCACGATCACGGCGCTCATCCAGGAATTAACGCCGGATTCACAATTCGCCCAGTCCAACAGTTTTCTGCTCGCCGGTTTCCAAGGCGGATGGCTGATTGCCGGCGCTGTGGTCGGTTTTGTGTACAACCACATCGGATTGAGCGGCGTGCTATTCATCGACTTCCTGAGCTACGCGCTTTCGTTCAGCCTGTATCTCTTCGTGCGCCGAGGGCGCCACACGGTTGCTGTGGCCCCCACCATCCAGCATGAAAGCGAGGTCGCACGTTTCGTGCACGAGCTGCGCGAAGGGATTGCCTACATACGCCTGCGGCCGGCCTTGCTTCTGGTGGGAAGCTGCTGGTCACTGTTTCTGGGAGGGATGCTTTCCCAGGGAATCATCACCGCCCCGCTGAGCGACCGCATCCTCAACGCCGGCGCGGTCGGTTACGGATGGCTCAACAGCGGCTGGGGCACGGGAGCTTTCCTCGGCTCGTTCGCCACACCGGCGCTGATTCGCGGCCACGGACACCGCCGGACCATCGCCGTCTCCACCGCGCTGATCGGCGTTTCCCTCATTGGGCTGCCATTCTTGGGAACGCATTTGCACGGGACCACCATCCACGTTACCGCGACCTTCGCCGCCGGCGCTGCCATGCTGGCCTGCGTGGCAGTCTATGGCGTGATGGGCTGCTGCCGCGCGCTGGGCGGTGTGGCCATCAACAGCAGCATGATGGAACAGGTCCCCAAGCACTTCATGGGACGCGTGCAAAACACGTTCTTCTTCGCCGGAACCTTGCTGCAACTTGTGCTCTCTTTCGTGATCGGCACCGTCGCCCACAATCGCGGTCTGGCAGAAGCCTTCGCCATTGTGGGAACGATCTATCTGGTGGCTTCAGTCACCGGCGGTTGGCCGGCGAAGGCGTCGCAACCGGTGGAAGCCACGCAAGTGGAAGCCGGTCCCGCACGATAGGAACGACCTCATTCCTCCTTCCGGTTCTTTCCCGATGAAATTCAGCACGGCTTTTGCTGCGCCCTTTGAATTTCTTTCTTAATATGTTGTTATAAACAAACAACTTATATGAAATATCCTGACAATCTCGAGAAAAAACTTGACACGTGATTTGGTGTTATAGTTAAGTATAACAGTCAGCCTTTGGGCCAAATAAACGGCCTGCAGGCAAAGCCAGAAATGAAATTGCCAGGAGATTGAAACATGAAAAACCATCGCCTTCTGCTGACGGTTGTTTTGACCGTTGTCGTGACGGTTGTCCTGACCGTTGTCCTGATGTCGCTCTCCACCGAGGCTGTCGCCCAGCAGGACATGCACAAGTCCGCTGACAAACTCGTATTGTCGGACGCACAAAAGTCTTTTACTCAACTGAAAACGCTCGCGGGCACATGGCAAGGCTCGGTAACCACTGACCCGCCGCAGCCCGAGATGGGGAACGGCGCGCTCATTCAGGTTTCACTGCGCGTGACCTCGCGCGGAAACGCACTGGTGCACGAGATGAAGGAACCAGGAAAGCCAGAAGATCCGTCGCGCTACGACCACCCGGTTACGATGTTCTATGTGGATTCGGATCAGCTCAACCTTGTCCACTATTGCGACGCCGGCAACCGTCCACGCATGACCGCCAAAGTGTCCCCTGATGGCAAGACCGTGGAGTTCGAGTTCGCCGGTCTCTCTGGCGGTAACGAACGCGGACACATGCATCATGCTGTGTTCACCTTCATTGATGCCAACCACCACATCGAGGACTGGACGTATATGATGCCAGGCGACAAGCCGTTGCACGCGCATGCCGACCTGAAACGGGTTCAGTAAACGGCGCCCCGCGCGGTTTACTGAGTATCAGCGTTTTAGCGATCCCGGCGCGCCGGGATCGCGGGCCTTTAGGCAAACGTGAGCAATGCGAACGAAACTAACTAGCAGACTTCATCGCCTTCTTTGAGAAAACCGGATGGATCTTGAGTGGAACGACAATCAGCCGATCTACCGACAGCTTCGGGACCGTGTTGTCGCGATGATCCTCGACGGCGTTCTCAAGGAAGGCGATCTTCTTCCCTCCGTGCGCAATGTCGCAGCCGAGTACCGGGTCAATCCGCTTACCGTGCTGAAGGGTTATCAACAACTCGTCGACGAAGAGCTGGTCGAGAAGAAGCGGGGTGTGGGCCTGTTCGTCAAGCCTGGGGCACGCAATCTGTTGCTGGCGGGCGAACGCCAGAAGTTTCTAGCGGAAGAATGGCCCAGGATCCACGCAACCATACAGCGGCTTGGCCTGAAATCGGAAGAATTACTGGAGGCCGGCTCTAACCACCAACCGACCCCAGACCCTACGAAGGAGGAAAGCTGAAGCCATGGCAGTGATAGAAGCCCGCGGCCTGCGCAAAGCTTTTGGCGCAACCATCGCGCTGGACGGAATCGATTTGCGCGTCGAAGAAGGCCGGATTCTCGGACTCATCGGTCCCAACGGCGCGGGCAAAACCACCGCGCTCAACGCGATTCTTGGCCTCACTCCTTTTCAAGGAGAACTCCGGGTGCTCGAGCGCGATCCCTGGAACGAGCGCGATCAACTCATGCGCGACGTCTGTTTCATCTCCGATGTCGCAGTGTTGCCGCGTTGGATCCGGGTGTCGCAGGTTCTCGACTACGTTGCCGGAGTGCATCCGCGATTTGATCGCGTGAAGGCCGAAGGCTTTCTTGCCAAGACCTCCATCCGGCGTGAGAGCAAAGTCCGGACGTTGTCGAAGGGCATGGTGACCCAACTGCACCTCGCGATCGTCATGGCTATTGATGCGAGATTGCTGGTGCTGGACGAGCCGACGCTTGGTCTCGACATCCTCTACCGCAAGCAGTTCTACGATTCCCTGCTGAGCGACTACTTCGATCGCAAGCGCACCATCGTGGTCGCCACGCACCAGGTGGACGAGATCCAGCACGTCCTCACCGATCTCATGTTCATTGACCGCGGCCGGATCGTGCTCGATTGCAGCATGGAAGAAGTAGAGTCGCGCTATCGCGAAGTCATGGTGAATCCCGATCAGCTGGCCGCGGCCCGGGCGCTCAAGCCCATTCACGAGCGCCAGGCGATGGGTCGGAGCATCCTGCTGTTCGATCGTGTCGATCGCCGTCAACTCGCAACATTTGGCGACGTCCGCACGCCCAGCATCGCCGACTTGTTTGTAGCCGTGATGGACCATGAGGCCGGCCGGGCGCTAGCGCAGTATGAAGGAGCGCATCGATGAATACAGAAACGAACGTCGTGTCCGAGCCCTTCGATTCGCAGGGATTGGCACCGGCGGCCATCTCGCCGGCTCGGCGCGTGTACTGGTCCGTGCGGCGTGAATTGTGGGAGAACCGCTATCTCTATCTCGTGCCGCTGGGCGTCGCCGCTCTCCTTCTGGTCGCCTTCCTCTTTGGTCAGATGGCTCTGCCGCACCACCGCATGCGGACTGTGCTGGCACTCGAGCCGGCCAAGCAGAGAGCCGAGATCGAGATGCCATATCAAATGGTGGAAGGATTGATCCTGGGGGCGGCTTTTTTTACGGGGCTCTTCTATTGTCTCGAGGCACTGTACGGCGAGCGGCGCGATCGCAGCATCCTGTTCTGGAAGTCGCTGCCGGTCTCCGATCTCACCGCCGTGCTGGCAAAGGCGAGCATACCTTTGGGCCTGCTGTTCTTCTCCTTCGTAATCACCATTGTCACCCAGCTCAGCATGCTTCTGCTGAGTACCCTGGTGGTGTGGGGAAGCGGTCTCAGTACCGCGCAGCTGTGGACACAGGTACCGTTGCTCCAGTGGTGGTTGGAGCTTGGGTACCACCTTTTAACCGTACATGCGCTCTGGTATGCGCCCATCTACGGCTGGCTGCTGCTGATCTCCGCCTGGGCGCGGCGTATGCCGCTTCTGTGGGCTGTCTTGCCGCCAGTCGCGATCGGCTTCGTCGAAAAGATGGCTTTCAACACTTCTCATTTCGCCAACTGGCTTTGGTACCGCGTCAATGGTCCGGACCCCTTCCATTTCTCCGGATCAGACAGTCTCTCGGCAACCGCAGGTGGTATCTCGATGACTGGCATGACCCCGCTCGATCTAGGAAAGTTCTTCAGCACGCCAGGCCTGTGGACTGGCCTGGTTCTCGCTGCAGCTTTCCTCTACGCGGCCGCCCGCCTGCGCCGTTATCGCGGGCCGATCTGATTCGCATTGCCTTGATTCGCAACCTCGCATGAGGAGGGATATTAAATGAAACATAACGTTGTTTTGACCATCGCTTCTCTGCTCTCCATGCTCTTCACGACCTTTCACCTGACCGGCGACATCATCCTTGGGATGGAAAAGGGAGGCGCCTCAAACCTCATTGTTGTACCCATCCTGGCCGTCTGGCTGTACGGAACGCTGGTGCTCGCCGAAAGGCGATCGGGCTACGTCATCATCCTCCTCGGGTCGCTCCTTGGGTTGTTGGTTCCCATCTTCCACATGAAGGGGGCGGGTCTTGGCGCCCAGGTCGCCAATTCCAGCGGAGCCTTCCTCTTCGTCTGGACGACCATCGCGCTCGGCGTGACCGCGCTCTTCTCCGTCATCCTCTCGGCGCGCGGGTTGTGGAGCCTGCCATGGGGCCGGCCCGGTACGCTCCCGGGCGAGAAACGATCTGCGACTAACTGAAGGAGGCCAGAAAATGCCGGCGTTGCTTTTGATACCGTTCTTAGGCGGACTTGTAGTTGCGGCTGTCTTATTGGGAACCGCAACACGGAATATTCTACCCAGGTCTGCAATGGCCATCGCAGCACTCGCGATCCCGATTTGGGTAATCTATTTTGCTTCCAGCCAGGGCCGTTCCCTACTTGCTTCCAAAGGATTTCTCAGTACCATGCCGGAAGCGCTTTGGTTTGGCTTAACGTTTGGCGTCTTCAC
>Ga0126379_10000048_pt1 | contig 57259 bp, 32 predicted proteins | sample PanSoiMetPlot_24_FD_92640 | JGI IMG/M metagenome (GOLD analysis project Ga0126379, IMG submission 92640) | Tropical forest soil microbial communities from Panama - MetaG Plot_24 | ecosystem: Environmental > Terrestrial > Soil > Tropical forest > Bulk soil | place: Panama | collected 2016-02-17
AGATCGCCAACTTCCGCAAGGATCAACCTGCGACCAACATCCTGGGCGCGGAACAGAAGGCATGGCTTTTAGATCGGCTGAAGGAATCGACAGCAACATGGAAGATTTGGGGTGACACGGTTGCTACGCTCGATATGCGAGCCGATCCGCAAAATCTGCCCGCCGGCATGACAAAGCCTTGGCCGGGAGCAGGATTTGCCGGTTTCGATGCGAACAGCGGCACTGGGGATCACAGCACGGCGTATACGGAGCGCGGCGAAATTTATGACTTCGTTCGCGAACACGGCATTACCGGATTTGCGACAGTCGCGGGAGACCGGCATAGCTTCTGGGCGGGACTGGCCGCCAAGGGGCTCCCGCCGAAATCCTTTGAACCAGTCGGAATTGCATTTGTAACCGGTTCGATTTCAGCGCCGGGCATCATCGAAGCATTCGAACACAGTTTTCCCAAGGATCATCCACTTCGGCCTCTGTTCGTCGGTCAAGCACCAACCGACACGAAGGTTCAACCACTCATGAATATGTTGCTGCGGCATGGCGTACGTTCGTGCCTGGAGTATCTGCGCAGCGGAGACATTCAGAAAGCACGAGCGTTGTCGAATCCAGACCTTTCACCTCACCTATCTTTTGTCGACATGGGAGGCCACGGCTACTCGGTCGTTCGAGTCACCAGCGATATGCTCGAGACGGAGTTTGTATGTATCCCGCGTCCGATCGAGCGCAGTGAGAAGCCTGACGGGGGCCCTATGCTGTATCGGACAAAACATCGAGCCCGGCTGTGGCGTAGGGGAGAAACACCGAAGCTGGAGACGCTGATCGTTGAAGGCGATCCCAAGTTCTCGGTCTAGACAAGCTTGACGCTCGGTCATCCTAGAGCGGCGAGAGTTCATCCTCCCGCTCTTCCTTGTTGTGTTGGACGAGTCTTTTCTCCAGAAACTTCCGCGCCAGATCCTGACCTCCCAAGCCAAACGCAATCGCCAAGCCAAGCATCGCCGCGCCAAACACCGTTGCGAAGGCGATCAGCATCGTCTGTTCAGCGACACCCAGCTCTTCGAATACCATGGAGAAGGCGAAGACGATAATCAGGACTCGGACGACCGTGCTCAGCAGGCGCGACGACCGATAGTTTGCGTTGACAGCGGCAAGCAGTGCCGCGCGCGAGAAGAAGCTGGCCGCGACCAATCCAAAGAAGAGAATCACCAAAGCAACAAACATCCGGGGCAGGAAAAGGAAAAACCGCGAGATGTACTCCTGCAAGCCCGCGATCCCCAGAACGTTTACGCCGAGAAGAACGAAGCCCACCCACGCGACCCAGAATACAAAGCGGCTTACCAATTCTGTGGAGGAAGGCAATGCAGCCTGATGCAGCAATTGCGTTGCTCCTGCATTTTCCGAAAGTTTAGAGAACTTGGTCAGACGCAGCAGGCTGCGCGCCACCAGTTTCAAAACATAGGCGATCAACCATCCAATCAAAACAATGATAAGCATCACGATCAGCCGGGGAAGGTAGTGGGCAATCTCCCTGGCCATCTCCTGGAAGGCTTGCGTCAGTTCGTTAACAATGATTTCCCGCATTGGCTTCTCACTTTCTGTCTGCCCAGACTTCAAGCAGATAAGGCTTCAGACGTTCGAAGTCGGCGCAAAGAGATTCTTCACGATGTTGGAGGTTCTGAGCAGAACCATTTCGATTTTCCGTGAGAAAAGTCAGACTTCTTCCGCGGTAAAGCGGAATTAGAGCCTGGATGATGTGGTCGCGATTAATGATCGATTTGTGGTAGGAAGCAACGAACTCGAAGATGGTCTTAGCCCACAGCTCCGCGGGATAGTCGAATTCGTTGATCCCGAGGGCCGCAATCCGTTGGAGTTCGGACAGCGAGGAGGATGAAAGAATCGAGCGGAGAACGGGTTCCAACTGCGCAACGCCAGTGGAGAACATCTCCAGCAACCGCCTGCGGTTGATGCGAGCTCCTTCGGGCTCGACTTCTGTGGCTGTTCCAAAAGTTGGCACATTTTCCGATCCGCTAATTACGCTCCAGACCGGGAAGTTACTATCCAGGGATGAGAACAGGGCACCGGCCGTCCTGCGCATAACGCTGACCACATCGTGAGCGCCTCGCGGTGAAGGTGCCTTTGTTCCCAAGAACGACTGGCAGACGCGGTACTTGGCCGTGACGGCCATGATGGTGATGGAGATTTCTGGTCCCATCTTGCCCCAGTCTTCGTTGCCAATTCCTCTTCCCAGGAAGTCGGTGACCAGGCGGCCCGAGATCGCGAATTCTGATCCGTAGGGCTCGCGTATTCGGTATCCGTAAATGGAGCGAGTCGCTGGGTAAAGCAAGTCTCGCACCAAGGCGCCTTCGAATTTCTGCCGGGTATAGATGGGGCAAACCAGGTCGAAGTTGTCGTGGTACACCGGGCGCACCAGACGTTGAAGCCAGTCGGGTTCGATCGTGGTCGACTCGGGCGAAATCAGGACACAAGCCTTGGCGCGCAGAAGATCGGCAGCCGCCAAGATCGTCTGCAACGCTTTGCTGGGATCAGGTGTGCGAGCGTAGGGAACGCTTATCGAATGCAGGGTGCGCAGTGCGTAGACTTTTGATTCACGCCACAAGTCGTCGATCGAAGCCTTCGCAACCAGTTCCGTAGTGCCATCTTGCGAACCCCCATCAGCATTGATGATGGCCACTCGTTCGCGCGGAAAACACTTGAGAGCTCCGGACTGAATGGCTCCTAAGACCGGCTCGATGGTCTTCGCGTTATTGTGGGTCGCTAGGCCGACGACAATGTCAACCTCGCCGACGTTGATGAGCTGGCGAAGGAAGTCATCGCTCAAAAGAGTTTCTTCCGCCAATTCGACCTCCGAGAGATGCCTTCAAAACGCTTCGCAATTGCCGTAGAGAGTTGTACTACTAGATCTGGCGCAGCCGGAACCAGTAAAACTGGTAAGGACCCATCGTCAGAAAGTATGGCAGGTCGCCAATCCGGGGAAAGATATTGCGGCCAAACATTTCAATCAGGATGTTTCCCTTATATCGGCGCAGATCCAGTTCAACAGACTGCGCTGCGCTTGAAAGATTGTTTACGATCAGGATCGTCTCCTTGCCCAACTTCCGGACGTAAGCCAGGATTCGATGATTCGCTGGATAAAGGAATTCGATCGACCCCGAGCCAAATACCGGACTCGAACGCCGGATTCCGAGGATATGCTGCATCCATGATAAGAGTGAATGCGATGTGCGTTTTTGAGACAAGACGTTCACAGCCTGGTATCCATAGACCGGGTTGAGGATGGGGGGAGAGTACAGTCTTTCCGGGTCTGCATTCGAAAAACCACCGTTCCAACCGCCGCTCCACTGCATGGGAGTTCTTACCCCGTTACGGTCTCCAAGATAAATATTATCGCCCATGCCGATCTCGTCGCCGTAGTAGATGATGGGAGTTCCGGGCAGAGACATCAGCATTCCGTTCATCAGCTCAATTCGGCGGCGATCGTTGTCGAGCAACGGAGCTAAACGCCGACGGATGCCGAGATTCAAGCGCATCGCTTTGTCGCCGGCATAAATGTCGTACATGTAGTCGCGCTCGATGTCGGTCACCATTTCCAGCGTCAACTCGTCGTGATTTCGCAGGAAGAGGCACCACTGACAGGATGGGGGAATCTCGGGCGTTTGCTGCAGAATTTCGGTAATCGGTTTGCGGTCTTCCAGGCGCAGTCCCATGAACATCCGGGGCATCAATGGGAAGTGAAAGGCCATGTGGAATTCATCGCCGTCGCCGAAGTATGGGCGAAGGTCAGCCGGCCATTGATTGGCTTCGGCCAGCAACATAGCACCGGGGAATTCTTGGTCCACTCGTTTGCGGAGGTCACGAATGATCGCGTGAGTTTCCGGCAGGTTCTCGCAGTTTGTACCTTCGCGCTCGATCAAGTATGGGACCGCATCCAGCCGGAATCCATCGACACCAAGTTCGAGCCAGAACTTCATCACCTTCCACATTTCTTCGCGCACGGCCGGGTTGTCGTAGTTCAGGTCGGGCTGATGGCTGAAGAACCTGTGCCAGAAATGCGACTTGGAAATGGGGTCCCACGCCCAGTTCGACATCTCGGTGTCGAGAAAGATGATTCGGGTCCCGCGATATTTCGAGTCAGTCTCGCTCCAGACATACCAATCACGCTTGGGATTGTCCTGAGAGCTACGGGACTCCTGGAACCAGGGATGTTGGTCAGAGGTATGGTTGAGCACCATCTCGATGATCACGCGGATGCCGCGGTCATGCGCGATGGAGAGGAAACTCTTGAAATCCTCCAGCGTTCCGTAGCTGGGATGGACGGAGTAGTAGTCCGCGATGTCATATCCGTCATCGCGCAGCGGAGAAGGGAAGAATGGCATCAACCAAATTGCGTTGACACCAAGCTCCTGCACATAATCCAGTCTTTGCGCGAGACCAGCGAAATCTCCAATGCCGTCTCCATTGGCGTCGACAAAGCTGCGGACGTGCACCTGATAAATGATCGCATTCTTGTACCAACCTGCTTCGAGCTTAAGAGACAACCCATTCCTCCTGACAAAGATCCAGAACGGGCGGCGTTCAGGGCACGATTAGGATAGCAGCCAGTCAGCGTGCCGTGTCACTTGGCCGCATACGGGTTCAGCGATCGTAGAGTGTGACCATTTCGCGTAAGCGCGTTGCCAATGCTGAGGTCAGCGCTTCTGGTCGGAAGCGCCACCGCCAGTTTCCTTTCGCAGTGCCGGGCAGATTCATCCGTGCTTCGGCACCGAGGCCAAGCAAATCCTGCAAAGGAATGATGGCCAGATCGGCAACGGAAGCGAGGATCGAGCGAATCAGGACCCAATGGATCGGTTCATCGGTAAAGTTCAGGTAGGCGCGGGCAAACGCGTGCTCTTTGGCTACCTCGTCCGCAGTGCGCGTACTGTCACCGATGCCGGAACTGTTCCACCAACCTACGGTCGTATCGTTGTCGTGCGTACCGGTATAGGCCGCCAATTGCCGCTCATAATTGTGGGGACGGAAAGATGGGCCTTGAGGGTCTTTGCCGAATGCGAATTGAAGGATTGCCATGCCGGGAAAATCGAATCGATGTCGGATTGACTCGACTTCAGGTGTAATCACTCCTAGGTTCTCAGCAATGATCGGGAGATCGCCGAATTCACGCTCGAGGGCCTCGAAAAAATTAGCGCCCGGTCCTTTGACCCACCGACCATTGATCGCCGTTGTCTCCTCACCAGGCACCTCCCAATAAGCTTCGAATCCCCGGAAATGATCGATGCGAACTGCGTCATACAATTCCAGGGCAGCGCGAAAGCGCTCGATCCACCACCGGTATCCGCTCTCTTGGAGCCGGTCCCAACGGTAAAGCGGATTGCCCCAGCATTGGCCGGTTGCGCTGAAGTAGTCCGGAGGAACGCCGGCAATCTTTAGTGGTTGTCCGTCAGCGGACAACTGAAAGTATTCTCGGTTTGTCCAGACATCGGCGCTGTCGAGGGCGACGTAGATCGGGAGGTCACCAATGATGCGAATTCCGGCTTCGTGGGCGTAGGTTTGCACTGCCTTCCATTGGCGGAAAAATACGAACTGGGAGTACTGGGCTGTGAATGACGCTTCCTTCAGGCGCTCCCCGGCGGCGCTCAGCGCATCCGGCGTGCGTTGGGCAATATCGCGAGGCCATTTATTCCAGGCAATGCCGTCGTGCTCTTGCTTGCATGCCATGAACAAGGCAAAATCCGGCAGCCACGCTTGATTCTTTGCGCAGAAATCCTCAAAGGCATGACGATCCTCAGGGCTGGCATCAATCTGAAATCGGTGCGCCGCCTTTGTAAGTAAGGCGGTTTTCCACTGGATCACGCTGTCGAAATCAACAGAATCTTTCGGGAAGCCAGGCTGGCTAAGAAGGTCGGAGGCTTCGAGAACCCCCTGCTCCACCAATTTTTCGAGGCTAATCAAAAGGTGGTTCCCAGCATGTGCGGAGAAGCATTGAAATGGTGAATCGCCGTAGCCAGTGGGGTTGAGCGGGAGAACCTGCCACAGCTTTTGCCCCGCATCTTTCAAGAAATCGATAAACGCGAACGCCGCGGGTCCGAAATCACCAATGCCGGACGAGCCGGGAAGGCAGGTGGGATGGAGCAGAATGCCGCTAGCGCGTGGGAATCGCATGCTGAACCGAATTCCGAGTGGTGAACCTCGGACAGGATAAATCACTGGTAGATAGCTTTGCCGATACGGTTTTGCCTGTATGAACGGGATTGACAACATGGTTGTTGGCACAGCGAATGGTTGTTGCACTGTTGATCCGTCATCTGAATGATGGAAGGGTCGAGCTGTCGACAATCATAAGGCCCACAGCGAGCCATCGACTTGTACCTGCGGACTATTGCTTTTGCAGATTCTGAATCTTTTCCGAGATTCCGAGCTGTTTCAATATTTCCGGCTTGGCTTCATCGACTGCCAGCGGCTCATGGCACGTGTTGCAGTCCTGCGTGATGCTTTGACCGTCGCTGGCTGTATGCGATCCATCGTGACAACGGAAGCACCCGGGGAAATCTGTGTGTCCCAGATTGTTGGGATACGTTCCCCATGAAACTCTCAGTTCTGGAAAGACGTTGCGGTTGTAGATCGCAAGAACAGCCCTGCCCGCCTGACGGATGTCTTCCGACCGTTTTGCGGAGAGGTCGGCGTAGTTCTGTTGATAAAAGCTGGTGAACGCCAAGGGTATTTGGGTCGCTGCTTCCTTTTGTGTGGCATAGGTCCTCTTCAGCACCTCCACCCCTTGTTTCTTGACGAACGGTAGAGTCACCGAAATCTCCCCCAGCGCGAGCGCCCTGTTCATCGCACGCTCTGGCAGATCAAAAGTGTGCGACGGCCGGTTGTGGCAGTCGACGCATTGCATTTCGAACTTGGGCAGGGCGTTGAGGGCATCGCTCTTGGTGTTAGCGCTGGCAAAAGTTTGAACGTTACCCGTTTGGTCGTTCCGATATTCAACCCAGGGGATCGTCTGGCGCTCCGGATCCGATGCCCCGAAGTGGATATGAATGCCCGGGCCAAAATGCGCGCCGTGAATACCCGGAATGCGGTTTCCGCCGACCATCATCAACAGCACCGTATCTGTCCGAGTGTTTCCTTCGTCTTCAGCGTAGTTGCTGAGAACCCGGAGTCGCACACCCGCGAAGTGTTGCGGCCAGTGGCAGTTCTCGCACGTTTCTCTCGCTGGTACGAGTCGATTGCTGGCAAGAGCTGAAGGGACTGGCTTCGGCGCGGTCGCAAATACAGTTTGGAAGAGCTGACGAAGCCCGCTGGCTTTGCTGTTAAACCATCCTGCCGCGCCGGGAGCAACATGGCACTCTACACATTCCACGCGAGAGTGGGGAGAGTTTTGATAGGCGGCAAACTGAGGGGCCATGCTGTGGCAGCTCGATCCGCAGAATTGTGGGGTGTCCATGTATGAGACCGCGCGATAGGTAAGCTGAGTTCCAATCAGAATGTTGAGACCTGTTGTAATTGCAAAAAACCACGCCACGCGCTTCAGGGCCGTGTGTCGGTCGAAAGCAGGCTGCGCGAATCCTTCGCGGATTCGGTGTTTGCTGATGTACACCCCGATCGGAACCAAGACCAGACCGGCAAAGAAAATCAGCGGAAGGATAAGGAAAGCGAGAATTCCAATGTACGGATTACTGGCATGACCGCGAATCTGAAGAGGCAGGACAAACAGCCAGGAGATCAGTGCCGTCGCGAGCAACCCGAGACCCAGGAGACTTAGCCAATGTTGCGTCAGGAGGAACCAGGACGGCCTGTTACTTGCGACACTCATGCGTAACCGCTGCACTCACGCGCAGGGTTAGGCTAGGGTAGACGGGACAATCACAGAGATGGACTGGCAAAAGTACTAATTGTGGAGGTATTCGTTCTTGCTCAGGTGCACCCCAATCGAGAGGACGCCGCATGTACCTTGGTCTCGACCGAGTGTTGGCGAGCCAGGCGATTGAGTAAACCTTTTCTCATTTCACCGTCACGCGAGATAATGGCTGGGATGCGATGTCTCTTTCGGGTTGCGGTGGCTGGAGGCTTGCTCTTTGCCGCCATTGCATTACCAGCTCAATCGAGTCGGGATCAAGTCAACGCGGTCACAGCAGCTTTGCGATCAGGCAAGTTTGTTGACGCGTTGCAGCTGCTGCAGCCGCTGGTACGCCAATTTCCGTCAAACTCTCAATTATTGACCCTGCAAGGCTTGGCGTATTCGGGAGATGGCCACAAGCAAGAGGCGCTCGTGTCTTTTCAAAGTGCATTGAAGAGTTCCCCAGACTACTTGCCGGCCCTGGAAGGGGCTGCGCAGATCGAGTATGAAAAGAACGGTCCGGAAGCCGCCGCGCTTCTACGGCGGGTTTTAAAAATTGCTCCGGAAGATCCAACGGCGAATGCAATGCTTGCCTCTTTGGCTTACAAAAGCCACAACTGTGCTGAGGCTGTATCTCATTTTGAAAAGAGTGGAGCGGCACTGCAGTCAGAACCGGCTGCACTTCGGCAGTATGGAACGTGCCTGGCAAGACTGAAACGCTACGATCCGGCGATAGGAGTCTTTCAGAAGTTAATTGAACTGCAGGGCAACGACCGGGAAGACCGACTCCGATTAGCCTCGTTGCAGATGTCTATCGGTAAACCTGGAGATGCGATTGAGATTCTTGAGCCCGCGCTGCAGGATCATCCCGATGCGGCCGTGCTGTCGTTGGCTGCGGCGGCGTATGAGGAGCAGAAAGACACTCCGCAAGCAGTGAAGTTACTGCATCAGGCTATTGTGGAGAACCCGCGGGATACCGGTCTCTATGTGCAGTTTGCGGATCTCTCGTTTGTGCATCAGTCGTTTCAGGTTGGTGTGGATATGATGAGCGCTGGCTTGAAACTGCAACCCAATGCGGCTCCGCTGTACTTGGCGCGTGGGGTTCTGTACGTGCAATTGGCTGACTACGATCACGCCGAAGCTGATTTCGAGAAGGCTGAGGAATTGGATCCGCAGCTTTCGGTAAGCGGTGCGGCCCGGGGAATGGTCGCCCAACAGAAGGACGATTTGGACAAGGCATTGGCTGTCGTTCGGGCCAAGCTGAGCAAGAAACCCGACGATGCGCTGCTGCTCTATGTACAGGCCGACATTCTTGTGCAGAAGAATCCTGATGTAGACAGTCCCGAGTTTAATCAGGCCATTGCTTCCGCTCAACGAGCCGTTAAGCTGCAGCCTGGACTGGTGGCAGCGCGCGACACCCTGGCGAAGTTATATCTGCAGGCCGACAAAGATCAGCTTGCAGTGGAACAGTCTCGGGAGTCGCTCCGGTACGACCCAAATGATCAAGTTGGGCTGTATCACTTGATTGTGGGATTGAGAAAGACCGGACAAAAAGAGGAGTTGCCCGCTCTATTGAAAAGACTCGCGGAATTGCGCCAGAAAGCTACTCGCGAGGAAGGCGAGCACAATCGTTACAAATTGATTGAGCAGACGGATGCGAGCGTGCCTGGCAAAGACTGAACTGTAATGTCGACGCAAAGTACAGAATCTACTTTCATTCAACACATTATTTCTTATGAACAATACTTCACGCCGTTCCTTCATAAAGGGCACATTGGGTATGTTCGTGGCAGGTCATGGCATGGTCTCTTTAGCGCAGCAGGAAGGCATTGCATCGCGCGGAGTAAAAGCCCAGGCTCGTCCAGCAAGTTCGGGGCGGCCATTTAACGCGCATTTCGTGGACGTCGCCAAGGCAGCCGGATTGAATCAACCCACAATTTATGGAGGCGTGGAATCCAAGAAGTACATTTTGGAAGCGAACGGCTGCGGTTGCGCCTTTATCGACTACGACAATGACGGGTGGATCGACATCTTCCTGCTTTGTGGAACGCGACTTGAGGGCGCTCCGCCAGAAGCTACCAATCGCCTTTACAAAAACAACCGCGACGGGACGTTTACAGATGTGACAGAACGCGCAGGCCTGCACGCTACTGGCTGGGCGAACGGCGTATGCATTGGCGATTACAACAACGATGGGTTCGAGGACATCTTCGTCACGTATTTCGGCCGGAATCGCCTCTACCGGAACAACGGCGACGGTACGTTCACGGATGTTACCAAGACTGCTGGGCTGCTGAATTCGGAGACTCGCTGGGGAGCCGGGTGCAGCTTTGTCGACTACAACCGGGATGGGCATCTCGATCTTTTTGTCTCCAACTACATTCGATTCGACCTGGAAAAGGCGCCGGTGCCCGGCGAGGCTTCGACCTGCAACTGGAAGGGAGTCCCGGTCAACTGTGGTCCTCGCGGCTTACCCACGGGCCGGCACTTTCTATATCGAAACAATGGCGACGGGACATTCACCGATGTCAGCAAGGAAGCCGGCATTGCCGGCGCCACAGAAAGTTACGGAATGACCGTGGTCGCAGCGGACTTTGACGAAGATGGATGGACCGATATCCTGGTGGCATGCGACTCGACGCCCAGTCTGCTTTTCATGAATAACCACGATGGCACTTTCCGCGAAGAGGGCGTGGTGCGTGGTGTGGCATTGAGCGACGATGGCATGGAGCAAGCGGGAATGGGCGTGGGCATCGGAGACTACGATCTTGACGGTCATCTTGATCTGTTCAAGACGCACTTCATGGGCGACACATGCGGCATCTACCGCAATGACGGCAAGGGCAACTTCGATGATCGAACCAGAGCTGCCAAGATCGGCGTAGAGACTCGGTTTGTGAGTTGGGGCACCGGCGTGGCTGACTTCGATAACGATGGCTATCCGGATATTTTCATCGTAACCGGAAGTGTGTATCCGGAGGTTGAGCGCAAGTTGCCCGACTATCCGTATAAGACACCACGCATTTTGTTCCGAAATCTCGGAAACGGGACTTTTGAAGAGCTCGGGGTGGAGGTGGGGCCGGGAATCACGGAACCGCACTCCGGACGAGGGTGCGCTTTCGGAGACTTCGACAACGATGGCGACGTGGACATATTAGTCGTGAACATGAACGAACCGCCTTTGTTGTTGCGAAACGATCTCACTGGTAAGCAGGACTGGATCAAGATCAGACTGGAAGGTGTGAAATCAAACCGAAGCGCGATCGGCGCGCGCGTGCTGGTCCACTACGGCAACAAGGTGCAGGCACAAGCCAGGGTGAGCCAATCTAGTTACTACTCCTCAAATGATCCCCGCCTGCACTTTGGACTCGGAGACTGCAAGGTCGTGGATGTTGACGTTTACTGGCCCAATGGTCTGCATGAACGTTATAAAGGAATTTCTGCAAATCAAGTCCTTACTTTGCGCGAGGGAGCCAGTGCGCCAACCGGCAAAGGCATAACTCGCGACTGAGACTGCGGCCTGTCTTAACGATCAGTAAAGGCAGGGTGTTGTGTTCCGGTGCGTCGCCCTCCCCCGGTTAAGGGCCCATCCGAGAAAAAGCTCTTGACATCGAGCGGGCATACTATATACATATTATCCGTTCCAGTAAACGTTTTCTCGCTGGAGCGAGTCCCTGACGTCCGGCCTTTTTAATTAAGACGCGCAATATTTGGGAGGCACCCATGCCAGGATGCATGTTGTCCCGCCGATCTGTTGGAGTACTTTCCGCGATTCTGTTGTTCGCAGCTACTGCCTTTGCACAATTCACCGCCAGCATTCAAGGCGTTATTCAAGATCAGAGTGGTGCCGGAGTCGGCAAAGCTACCGTGCAATTGTCGAACGTTGCGACGGGTGTGACGACCCTGACTACCTCAGACACGGATGGGAACTATCGCTTCGTCAGCCTCGCACCCGGCAAGTACAAAGTCACTGCCGAGGCAGCCGGGTTTGCCAAGTCCGAGGCAGATGTCACCCTGCTCACCGAACAGAACCTGAACCTGCCGATAGCTCTAAAGGTCGGCTCGGTGAGTGAGTCGGTGGTGGTGAGCACTGAAGCTCCAGTGGTTGACACCGCGGATAGCCGTACCCACCTGACCATCGAGAATCAGGCAGTCGCGCAGTTGCCGATCATTGGCCGGAACCTGGTCACGCTGGTTACGATGGCGCCGGGGGTTTCAGGTCTCGGAACCAGCACCTCGGGCAGCCCTGCTTCAGGCGTCGACAACTACTCGACCGAAGAGCAGGTGGACGCGAGTGCAAACGGTCAAGGCCAGAACAACAATCAGTACGTCGTAGATGGCCTTGATGTGACGAGCGGAATCCGGCAGGGTGTTCTGAATCTGACTCCGCAACCGGAATCGATTCAGGAAACCAGCATTCAGGTGAATACATTCTCTACGGAGCACAGTCGCGCTGCGGGCCTGCAGACTATATTCACAACGAGATCGGGGACGGATTCGTTTCACGGCTCTGCGTCGGATTGGTTCAATTACCAGGGGATGTACGCGAACCAGCACTTCGTCAGTTCGGCAGAAAGCAAGTACAAACCTTTCCACTCGAATAATATGGATTTCGCGATCGGCGGACCGATTATTCCGCACCACAACAGCTTTTTCTATTTTGCCGTGGAGCCGCTACGGTCATCGGCGAGCGCGGGCGGGCTAGTTACGTTTGCCGCTCCGGAATTTATCTCGTGGGCGCAAGCTCATCATGCGGGCACGGTGGGAACACACGTGCTCAGCACGTATCTTCCTACTGGCGTCGGGAATGTCAGTGCCGAAACGGCTGATGCTTACTTCGGGCAAGATGCGAGTGGCAACCCGATTTGCGGCACCGCTGCAGTGGACAACATTCCCTGCAACCTGCCGATGCAGGACACGGGTTCATTTGGCGCCACTCAAATCCGTAACGGCACACAATATTTTGCCCGAATCGATCAAGGTTTCAAGAGGGATCGAGTCTATGTCAGTTTGTTCCGGACGCTCTTGCAGACGGGTGCCGCATCTCCTATGCCACAGTTCTCAGCCTTGAACAATACGTGGCAAGTGGCGGGGCAGGCGTCGTGGACGCACACTTTCTCAGCGAATACGTTGAACGAGTTCACGGCCGGACAAAGCAGGGTCGAGGGCGTATTGGGCAGTGGCGCTAAAGATTACACAATACCATCGATCTCGGTGAATGGAATCAACGCTGACGGAGGCCAAGCCTACGGCGTAGGATTCGCCCAAGGTGACTTCATCCAGCATAACTATCACTGGCGTGATGTGCTCACCCACGTTAAAGGTACGCACACCTTAAAGTTCGGGTATGAAGGCTGGTATGGCGATGACGTTGAGCCGTTCCAGGGCCCGTGGTCACAGCCAAAGTTTGCCTTCGACAACTTGCTCAAGCTAGCTCAGGATGCCCCTACCAACGAGAACGGGATTATGTACAACCCGGCCACCGGCCAACAGCAATTGTGGAATTGGGACGCGGCGGCGAGGACCTTCGGGCTCTTTGTGGAAGACACATGGAAAGCAAGGAGGAATCTGACGGTAACGTTGGGTTTGCGCTATGACGACAGCGGCAATCCCTGGTCAAAGAGCGATTCAACCGTGTTCGGAAACTTCTATCTGGGAACGGGCACCACGACGGAGCAGCAAATCGCGAATGGATATGCCAAAGGCACGCACAATGCTCTGCTCCATTCTGTGAACAACCTGTTTAGTCCGCGTATTGGGGTTGCATGGGATCCTACAGGCAACGGAGACTGGGTAGTCCGCGGAGGTTTTGGTATCTACAACAATTGGCTGACTTCGGCCAATGTGCAGGAGGAATTCCGTGGAAGTCCGCCGGGCCTGGTGCTGCCTACATTTTTCGCGGGCGGTACGGCAACAGCAGATGCCCCGATCTTTGTCCTCGGCAACAGCGGCAAACCGCCTTTTGGTTTTACCTTCCCGACCTTCCAGGGTGGATTGAATGCTCAAGGAGGAGTCGTAGGAGCGAGTTTCGGAATCGGCGGCATCAATCCGTTGCTGAAATCGCCAACAGCCGATATCTGGTCGATTAGTGTCCAACGCAAGATCAGCCGGGTCTTTGCGGCGAGTGTTGGATACAGCGGATCACACTCGTACAACATTGTTGGCAACGGCAATTCGATCGGCAACGTGTCGTACGGCGTGGACATCAACGTGCTGCCCGGAGACTTGATCACACACCAGAGCAAGGTCCCAACTCGTCTGAATCCGAGTTTCGGGGGCATTCTCTATGCCGATAACAATCGGTACGGGAATTACAATGGGGTCTTCTTCGATATTAAGGGCCGATTCTCGCGTGGGTTCCTCGATTTCTCTTACACGCGCTCCAGTTCGAAGGATGATGGATTGGCATATCCTACGCCGACGAATCCGGCGCAGTACTATGCACCGTCGACTTTCGATGTACCGAACCGCTTTTCTTTGAGCTTCAATTATTCGCTTAGAGGATTGAACGACGGCAAAGGAGCAGTCGGATACCTCACCAGCGGGTGGGGGGCGAGTGGTACGACCATCTTCCAATCCGGCTATCCGCTGATGGCGCGAAATCTTAATTCCTACAATCCGATTTGCGCTGACACGTCGGCGACCGCTGCCCCATGCCCATCCCAGGCAAATCCCGCGGTAGGTTACGCACCGGGGAGCGGTGACTACAACGCCGACGGTAACAACCTTGATTATCCCGACGCGGTCAGCTACCGTCAGTTGACGGACAACAAGGCATGGTTGACAGGGGCGATTCCCGCAAGCGATTTTGCCGTGCCCACATTTGGGCAAGGTGGGAATGAGAAGCCATACCAGTTCCGTGCACCAAACTTCTTTGAGACAAACGTCAACTTCTACAAAGACACGCGCATCACGGAGCGCGTAGCCTTCCAATTCCGGTTTGAGCTCTTCAACATCTTTAACCGGGCAAACTACGCGAACGTGGATGACAACTTGCCGGATTCATCGTTCGGATTGGCAACAGCCTCGCATGAGCCGCGATTCTGGCAGCTTGGAGGCAGGATTTCTTTCTGACACAGGGACAACATCAACCAACCAACCCGGCCGCCTCGCCAGAAGCGGCCGGCCCTCTTTTGTACGCCGTTGTGAATGCCGCGTTTGATCTCGGTGACTGGGCCTACGAGTTGGATTGCTTCGATTAGTATGTACGTGGCGCGTTCGAATGTTGTGGAGCATTGGACGCCAACTACAATCTTGGGCCCATACCATTCAAAGCGATTTCAATGGTTGCGAAGCTGGCGGATGTTTCTCTGCATCGTCAGTCTGTTGCTTCCTTCTGCCTTCGGCCAGAGTCCGAAAGGCAGAGTCGACGAGATTGCGACTGCGCTCCAATCCAAGAACTTTGATCGGGCTCTTGAACTTTTGCACACATCCCTACAGGAGATGCCATCGAACGGCGAACTCTGGGCGATGCAGGGAGCAGCGTATGCCGGGCAAGGAGATCCGAAACGAGCAGTCGCCTCTTTCCGACGAGCGCTAGAGCTCTCGCCAGACAACATTCCTGCTCTTCATGGTGCGATCCAAATCGAATACGACAACGGTGATGCGGCTGCGATCCCTCTATTGCAGCATTTGCTGAAGCTCCGGCCCGAAGAATCAATGAGTCATGCCATGCTGGCCGTCTTGGAATACCAACAGGGGAAATGCTCTTCTGCCATCGTTCATTTCGAGAAGGCTGGTTCGTTGTTCGATCAACAACTGCCCGCCCTTCATGCCTATGCGACCTGTTTGGTGAGACTTCGCCGGCTGGAAGCCGCAGCGGATGTTTTGCAGCGAGCCCTATCGCTTAACCCAGACGATCAGCGCGAGCGACAGCTTTTGGCTTGCCTGCAACTCATGATCAAGAAGCCTGAGGACGCACTTACGACTCTAACGCCGCTGCTTGCGGGCGATCATGTGGACTCTGGAACGTTGGAACTTGCGTCCGGAGCATATGAGGATACTCACAATACGGAGAAGGCGGTGGATGCCCTGCGGCAGGCGATTTTGCTTGATCCGCAGAATGTGCAGTTGTATGTGGATTTTGCTGCGTTGTCAGCCGCGCACCAATCGTTTCAAGTTGGAATCAATGTGGTGAACGACGGGATCGGGCTACAGCCAAAAGCGGCTGCGCTATATTTTGCCCGCGGAATGTTGTATGTGCAGTTGTCCGATTATGAGAAGGCACAAGCCGACTTCGAACGCGCATACGAGCTGGATCCAACTCAATCGTTGACCACCGCCGCCCAAGGCCTGTCAGCAGTCCAGCAAAATGATCTGGACGGCGCGCTCACAACCGTTCAGCAAAAGCTGGCGAGCCGGCCGAAGGATCCGATATTGCTTTATCTGCAAGCCGATGTTCTTGTGCAGAAGGGAGCAGAGCCCGGCAGCCCAGAATTTCAAACCGCGGTGCGTTCAGCCAAGACCGCAGTTGCGCTGCGCCCAACCCTCGGACCGGCTCGGGCGGTGCTCGCCAAACTTTACATTCAAGCAGGGGACTATCCTGAGGCCGCTGTCCAATGCCGAAAAGCATTAGAGATTGACCCTAAAGATCAAACCTCGCTTTATCATCTCATTCAGGCGCTGCGAAAGGGCGATAAGCAGAATGAGATTCCTGACCTGCTGAAACGCCTTGCTGTTCTTCGCCAGGAAGCCAGTAAAGAAGAAAGGGAACAATACCGCTACAAGCTGGTGGAAGGCGACACTCAGTCTCGGCAATGAGTGTTGCCGATTCCCTAACAGGCTGCGGAAAAAGTCCATCAGCCAGCCAACTACGACCACTGGGGCTAAAAGCCCGTAGTGAGTTCAAGTCAGTTACGCGGCCCTGAAGGGCCGCTCTTCCACGCTACTCCCAGCGTTCTCGACTTTTTTCGCAACCTGCCAAGGAGTCGCGACTTACGACTTTAGCAACAAGTAGGTGCTGTAGTTCTCCTTATCGATGTTCATGAACGGCCGCATGGTTACACCGCTGCCATCCGCGGCATTGGCCAGCCAATCACCTTTCGCGTTGTTCGTTGGCCTTGCCTGTAACAGGGCGTTTCGCTCGACGGTTGGTTGCGAATCGGCGACGGCAAACAAGACAACTGGACCATTCAATAAGGCGACGAGATTCGGGTGGTTGGCGTCGACAGTCTCAAGACGTAGAGGCATTGGCAGCTCCAGTTCGATCCGATCGCCGTCGCTCCATGTGCGCTTGATCGCCGCGAACGTTCCTGGTTGCACCGACTCGGAAGCACGTTTGCCGTTGACCGACAGCATTGCGTCGGCAGTCCATCCGGGAATGCGGACATGAATCGTGAAGTCAGACGGTTTCGTCGCTGACACTTGCATCTTGACCGTGTTCGCAAGCGGATAATTTGTCTCTTGCGTCAAGCCATAGTGGCCGCCTCCGTCCGTCCACTGGACTTTGGAGGGCGTGAACAGGTTCACGTACACTCCGTCCGCCGAGCGGAGATAAGTGCTGATGTGGTAGTCGGCCGCCAACTGGGGGAATGTTCCTGAACAGCACGGCCATTTTTGTCCGTACCAGACCTTTTTTCCGGTGTTGGCATAGTCGGAATAGTAGAACGAGGTGCCATCGGCTTGAATCGGCCAAGCTCCCAAAATTGTGTTGTAGAGGATGCGCTCCATGCTGTCGCCGTATTTCGAATCCTTCGTGACGCGCAACAGATAGCGTGTGATCTTGAAGTGGCCGTAAGCGCCACACGGAGTTTCGAAGCTGGCGTGGGAGTCAGTCAGGCTGTTTCCGAGTTGTCCGGTTCCGGGCTCGCCGAAGCTCTCGTTGGGACCCCATCCGCCGGTCGCGAAGCTCTGCGTTGTTTGCAGCATTTCGAAGCCATTCTTGGCTGCGCGCAGGTGCTTCTCGCTTCCCAGAGTAATGTATGCCTGCATGGCGGAGCTGAAAGCATTCACATGGCTATAAGCGTGCTCGAAGGGCAACACGTTGTTGCCCTGAGACAGCGGGTTGAAGTAGGTATCGTCTTCCAGATATTTCTTGGCCATCTCACGATAAAACACGTTGCCAGTGCGTTGATACGCGAGGAAGAGATTCTCGGGTAGTGTGTAGGTCTCATCCCACGTGTACGCAGTGTCTTTGTGCGGACGGGATCTCTGCTCCTGGCGCGAGAGAGCTTTTTCGGGCAGATACGGGATGATTGCGTGCGTGAGTTTGTCGTGAATCTGCATCGCCAATGGATCGCGCGCATATTCGTGGGCATCGATCAGGCCGCAGGATAGTTTGTCGTAGGTGTAGGCGGGGAGCCGGTAGTCCACGAAGAACGTGGCTTTCGGGTCGAGGGTCTCGCCATAGCCTTTTACCAGGCGGTTGATCTTCGCGCGAGTCTCCTCAGAACCAGTGACGGCGTACGCTCGTGCCAGTCCGGATACGTATTGCCCGAAACTGTGGCCGGGAATGAAGCCGTGAAAATCGTTATGTTCAAGACTGAATCCGCCAATGTCGTACCAGCCGCCCATATCTGCGCCGGGCGCGGGCAGTCCAGCCATCTGGCGAAAGACTTTCAGCATGCTGTCATCGTCCAGATGAAGGAAGCGAGCATGATTTTCTTCGAACTGGCGCTTCATCGGACCATCGAGCAACTGGACGTCGGAGTAGGGAAAGGTCGCCAACGCCGGGGTAATTACGACCGAGCCCTTGAGTTCCCGGGAAGAAGCCCAAGCGGGAAGGGAAGTGACAGCGTATGCCGAAGCGGTGATCGCCCCTGCGGACACAAGAAAACTACGACGCGTAACGGAAGAACTCATGCGAATCCTCCAGTTCTGGGAAACGTTTTCTCAATTTTGGTGGAGCGATCCAGCTTTGTCAATTACCCGGATCACATTTATGCACAGCAGCGGTGATGCTACTAATGCGCGAGAGCACCCTTGAGTGCGTCTTCAATTTCCTGCAGTTCGGCGGATTGAAGCCGGAACTGTCCCGCACCGACAATTCCAGCGACCTGCTGTGGGCTGCGGAACCCGACGATCGCACCCGTGACGGCCGGGTGATGCAGAGTCCACGCGATCGCTACTTCGCCCGGCGTGCGTCCATGTCGCTTACCGATCGCGCGCAGAATTTCGACCGCTTGCAAGTTTTGCGACAAAGCAGGTTCTTTGAAGCCCGGCAGATTGCGCCGCCAATCCTCGGGCAGGAAGTTGGCGACTCGTTCTCGAGTCATCGATCCGGTGAGCAGTCCGGCGTACATCGGCGAATAGACGATCACTCCGATGTTCTGGGCGAGGCAGAAGGGAAGAATATCGTGCTCGATGTCTCGCCTCACTACGGCGTACGGGGGCTGTAACGATGTGATTGGAGCGATTGCCTGGGCGCGTTTCATCTGCGCTACGCTGAAGTTTGAAACGCCGATATATCGAACCTTGCCTTCCTGCTTCAATTTGGCCAGTTCTGACCAACCTTCTTCAATGTCTTCGTCCGGCTCTGGCCAGTGGATCTGATACAGATCGATACCGTCGGTTTTCAACCGGCGCAGGCTGGCCTCGCACTCGCCACGGATTGAGGCTGCTTTGAGCGATGCTCCGATCTTTCCTTTCTCGTCCCAAACGCGCTCGCATTTGGTGAAGATGTACGGTCGAGGTGTGCGTCCCTCGAGAGCGCGAGCGACCATTTCCTCGGAGTGGCCCAGACCATAGAGAGCGGCGGTGTCGATCCAATTCATTCCGTGGTCCAGAGCAGTGTGGATCGCAGGAATCGAGTCGCTGTCGTTCTGCGGACCCATGCTTCCGTCCCAACCGCCACCGCCAATCGCCCACGCGCCAATCCCTATGGGAGTGATGTAAAGGCCGCTATTGCCAAGTTGACGTTTTTCCATTCCCGTGTCCTCGTTTCGCTCCGACCAACAAGCTACACGATTTGCCCGTCGGGCGGCCAGTGTAATCGCTTACTTCAAACGAGTTCAATCGTGCGCCGACCGCTAAAGCAGACGCTGAGGTAATGTCGTTTAGAGTTGAACCTGTGGCCCATCGTCGGGGAGAGAATGATGTTAGCGCTTATGTTTCATGCGGGTGGGAATCCATAAGCCTCGCGGTCGTATTGAGCGAAAAATCCTTGACAAGGATTTGCCATCAGAATATAACCCGTTTTGTTATAAAGAAAGCGTTTACTGGAGTGGCCACCGTCCGGGCTATCTCATCTTTTTTAAAGCACTCGGGAGAATCAGTCTTCGTCCGCGAGTCGAAACTCGATCCTTGTCACCACCTTTCCTTAGTCGGAGGACTTCGCAACAGCGCGGCTTATGAATCAATTTTCCAGTACCAGGCGACATTTTCTAAAACAGTCTTTAATTGCCGGCATGGCATGTTCAGCAAACGCGCTGATAAGCGGGCCTATGGCGTTCGCGAAGAGCGCTCTTGGGCAGGGTGCAGCTTCGGCAAAGTCTGCGCAGATTTATGTCGACACGCGACGAACGATTTCTCCAATCGACAAGAATCTTTTCGGATCTTTCCTGGAGCACCTTGGCCGAGCCATCTACGGTGGAATCTACGATCCCGGCTCGAAGCTGGCAGACTCGAATGGCTTTCGCAAGGATGTGTTCAGCGAAATCCGGCAATTAGGCGTTCCGATCATTCGCTATCCAGGTGGGAACTTTGTCTCTGGCTACAACTGGCTTGACGGCGTTGGACCGGCGCAGAGTCGTCCGCGAGTGCTGGATAAAGCATGGAATACCATCGAATCCAACCAGTTCGGAACAAATGAATTCCTCGCGTGGTGCAAAGCTGCCGCTACGAAGCCGTTGATGGGACTGAATCTGGGAACGGGAACTCCCGAGGAAGCCGCCGCTCTGGTGGAGTACTGCAATGTAGATAAAGGAACCCGCTGGAGTGATCTACGCAGGCAGCACGGCGTAGCCGAACCGTGGAAGGTCCAACACTGGTGTCTGGGAAATGAAATGGACGGTCCCTGGCAGATTGGCCACATGACTGCCACGGAGTATGGCATGAAGGCGCAGGATGCAGCGCGTCAGATGCGGAACGTCGATCCAGACCTCAAGTTGATTGCTTGTGGATCCAGCGGTCCTCTCATGCCCACTTACCTCGAGTGGGATCGGGAAGTGCTCGAGCAGTGCTACGACTATGTCGATGGCCTGTCACTGCACCGCTATTTCGGAAACTGGGAGCGAGATAGCGGAAATAAGACGGAGAACTATCTGGCCTTGAATTTGAGCATGGAACGTCAGATTGCAGAGACGCTTGCTGTGTGCGATCTGGTTCGCGGTCATAAACGATCTCCGAAAAAACTCTGGCTGTCTTTCGATGAGTGGAACGTCTGGTATCGAACTACCGGGGGCGACGACGTTGATGGAAATCGGAAAGAAGCTCCGCACTTGCTGGAGGAGGTCTACAACCTGGAAGACGCGCTTCTGGTCGGAGGGCTGATTAATTCGCTGCTGCGAAACGCGGATCGAGTGAAACTGGCTTGCCTGGCGCAGTTGGTCAATGTGATTGCTCCGATCATGACCAATGCCGGCGGATTATTTCAGCAGACGATCTACTACCCATACAGCTGGGGAATTCAATACGCTCGAGGTGCTGTTCTGGATGTCTTAGTCGAATCGTCCACGTACGAGGTTGAGGGGCTCGATCAAGTCGGATACATCGATGTCGCCGGATCGCTGAATCGCGATGACGGAAAATTGTCTCTGTTCATTCTGAATCGTGATTTGTCGAAGTCGCACGACGTCGAGATTGTCTGGGAGGACGCTGCGCCCGGACGAGTCATTGCTGGATCGTTGTTAACCGGGAATGACCTGAAAGCGTCGAACAGTTTTGGAGCGCCAAAGAAGGTTGCACCGCAGAGCTTCACTGTTCCCGCGGCAACCGGTGGACGAACAAAGTTCGAAGTTCCAGCGCGGTCATACACAGTGGTTCAGTGGTCCCTATAAAGGAGAGCCTCCATGGCTGATAAAAGGCAAGTCTCCCGAAGGCAGTTCGTAACATCTGCGGCATCAGTGGCCGCTGCGGCTTCTATACCACTTCGCGCCATGGGGCGAATTCCGGCGTCGGGAACGCCTGTTCAAAGCAACGCAAAGTTGACCGACTCACCAGGATGGAAGGATCAGGGCGTCGAGAATCTCGCAAAGTCTCCCCATGCCAAGCTGAGGGATATTCCTGTCCGAGCCGTAACGATCAACGGTGGATTCTGGGGCCCGCGTCGCGAGATCAACGTAACGAAGAGTATTCCAACGATGCACGACCTGCTGGAAGCCAATGGGCGCATGGATAATTTCCGCCGCGTGGTGGGAAAGAGTCAGGCTGCGCAGAAGGGTCCCGTGTTCTCGGATTCTGACGTTTATAAATGGACTGAAGCGGTAGGGTTCGTGCTGCAGTCAGGCGATCGTCCGGAACTCCGCGCCACCACAGAGAAAATGATCGATGAGGTGGTCGCCGTTCAGGAACCGAGTGGATATCTGAATACCTATTATCAGGACGACCGCAAATCACTGCGGATGCTCACTCAGACTCAGACCACCGGGCATGAACTTTACAACATCGGGCATATGCTTCAGGGCGCGATCGCTTACTATCGCGCCACTGGAGATCGGAAGCTACTCGATGCGGGTATTCGTTTCGTCGACGATTTCTTAATGCCGAATTATGGACCGGCTCCTAAGAAGCCAATCGTTTCCGGCCACCCGGAAATCGAAATGGGTCTGATCGAGCTTTATCGGATCACCGGTGACAAACGCCAACTTGATCTTGCTGGGTACATTCTGGGGGGAGACTCTCGCCTCGATTTGCCGGAGCGGCGGACGATCTACATGTTCAGCGGAACGCCATTTACTGAGCGGACGAAAATGCAAGGCCATGCGGTGCGGGCGATGTATGCGTGCTGCGGCGCGACCGATTACTACATGGAGACCGGTGACCCGAAGTACTGGCAGACGCTAAATACTCTCTGGAATGACATGACCAGTACGAAGATGTACATCACCGGCGGAGTCGGTTCGCGGTCTGATGGAGAAGCATTTGGGGACGCGTACGAGTTACCGAACTTCCGTGCCTACGGCGAAAGCTGTGCTGCCATCGGCAACATGATGTGGAATTGGCGCATGCTGGCGGTTACGGGCGATGCGAAGTTTACGGATGTGATTGAGCGCGCTCTCTACAACGGAATCAATTCCGGCATGTCTCTGGACGGCACTCTGTATTGTTATCGAAATCCCTTAGCGTTTGATCCGTCGACAGGCGACAAGATACGTAATCCCTGGTACGACGTGACTTGCTGCCCACCGAATCTGGAGCGCACGTTCGGATCGCTTCCTGGTTATTTCTACTCCACGAGTGCCGACGGAATTTATGTGCACCTCTACGACGACTCCGAGCTTAACTGGCACCTTGAGAATGGAGTGGGGCTCAAAGTGACGCAGAAGACGAACTATCCGTGGGATGGCGCGGTGGACATTGCGGTTGAGCCTGCGTCATCTTCCGAGTTCACTTTTTATGTGCGGATTCCATCCTGGACTGATCGTGCGCAAGTTTCTGTTAACGGAAAGGAAGTCAGCGGTGCGACTCCAGGACAGTATCTGCCGATCAAACGCATATGGTCGGCGGGGGATGTTGTTCAGCTCAAGCTGAATGTAGTGCCGCAGGTTGTGGAAGCGAACCCGCGCGTGGCCGATGACACTGGCCGAGTTGCGGTCCAGAGGGGGCCACTCATCTATTGCCTGGAGGAAATCGATCAGCCAAGCGGTATTCCTCTCAGCGAAGTGGCAGTGAATCCGGGCCGCCAACCGGCAGAACAATTTCAACCTGAGTTGAGAAAGGATCTACTCGGGGGGATGATTGTGCTGCATCACGACGGCGCAGTCTACGAGCGTGGTTCGGCGGAGAAACTGCTGTACTCGCAGTACAGAAAGGAATCCGACACGCGCAAGGTTCCGCTCACGTTCATTCCGTATTACGCGTGGGCCAACAGGCAGGCGACTTTTATGCAGGTCTGGAATTTGTTATTGCAGACCTAGAGTAACGAGCTTCACCAGGAGAGACTGAGCAGGGACAGGCCTTGCCGGGGCAGGTCAAATTCTATTTTGAGAATCCCTTGTTTGATCGAGACCCGTTCGGGCGCGGTCAGCAGCTGAAGCTGTCCTGCTTTCTGCAGTTCGTCTCTTTGACCTGTGGACAGGGCCTCCGGCGATCCCAGAGATTGCCACACTGCAAACGCATTGCTGTGGTGGGAATCCACACGGTAGTGTTTGAGGAGTCCATGCTTCACTTCAGACGGTAAGCTTTCGATCTCCAGGTCGATTGCCGTAGTTGGAGAAGAAATGTCGTCGTCATGGTAGTTCCACACCAGAACTTCAACTTCGTGTTCTTTGCGTGTAGCGATGGCGCTGACGTCGGGATTCTTACGGACTCCGCTCGTCACAACGTCGTCGCTGCGTAGTGCTCCGGAACTGCTTACGTCCACTCGCTCATTCCCGAGCAGATCTAACATCCGAAACGCGTTCAGCACCGGCTTATCGATGCCATTGGTGGCGAGTTCCCGGAACCCTGCAAAGGGTGGTTGATCCTCAAACTCAAAGGCCCAGGTAACTGCTCCCATGAAATTGATATGTTCCCGACGCGCGAGCTCGAGGATATGGTTCAGGACTTCGACTGTGTAAGCTCCATACAGGGGCCCATTGCGATAGAGGTTCTGCGGGTTTTGCTTCGCGGAGCAGGCGGCACAACCTTCCGGATCGGACTCGCCCAAAATAATAGGAGTGTGCTGCCATTCCGGAAATGACGCCACGATTCGAAATCCTTCCTGTATGGCGCCGAGTTGACGGCTGATTCCCATCTGCACGTGGTCGTCCAGCCATTTAGGCGATCCTTTGGGGTGAAAACTGATGAAGTCCAGACGCGCTGCATTCTTGCCGGTCGCGTAGTTTTTATCGTGCGCGCAGTGCTGTAGGAAAGCGCGCAGAAAGTCGGCAGCTTTCGCATTGCCGGGGCCAGTTGTGTCGGGTCCTCCGATTCGCGCTTCCGGGAGCGCACGAAGGACCGACTCCACTGTGTAGTCGTAAAGCTTGAAAAACTCATCCCGCGTTCCTTGCCAGTAACCAATGTCAGGTTCGTTCCATACTTCCCACAGCCACGTCTTTACTTCGGCATCACCGTAGCGCTGGCGAAGATGTTGAGCAAACTGAAAGACGAGATCTGCCCACTTCTGATAGTCCTTGGGCGGATAGGCCCATCCGGTAAAGATCCCGCCGACTGAGTTACTAGGGAAGGTGTGACGATATGGTTCCGGATGCACGGAGAGCGCTTCCGGCATGAAGCCAATTTCAATCAGAGGCTTCACTCCAGTCTGATGAAATGTGTCGAAGATGTGGTTGAGGATCGTCCAATTGTAGACAGGGTGTCCAGATGCATCCTCTGTGTAGACATTGGTCGAACCCCATTTCAGCGAAGCTGAGCCGTCTCCTGAAGTGAAGAGGTTGTGAACACGTACGTATGTCGGGGATGAGTCGAGAGCGGCCAGTTCGCCAAGCAACTTCTTTCCGTTTGGAGCGTAGGTATAGTTCGGCTCGTCGTAGCCAAAGTAGCTCCACACGTTGCGCCATGGAGTACCAGACCCGTTGAACTGAACACGGATGTCAACTCTGTCGCTTTGTTGTGCTGCGCACAGACACGTTGTGCCAAAGACTAGAAGAAGGGATGCTGCCGGAAACAGCAACGCTGTGGCGAGATGTCGACGGCACCTTGAGATCCAGTTGTTCATCACGGATAGAGTTGTCTCCACTCTTGCGATCCGGCGTTCTAGCGTGTGGAGAATTTGAAAACCGTTACGGTGTGATAGCGCTGGCCCGGCTTTAACTCCGCGGTAGGAAAGTCCGGATGGTTCGGCGAGTCCGGGAAGTGCTGCGTCTCGAGACATAGTCCCGCATGCAACTCATAAGCTCTTCCGCCCTTGCCCTTGATCGAACCATCGAGAAAGTTTCCACTGTAAAACTGGATGCCGGGCTGATCCGTTAGCACTTTCATTACGCGCCCCGTCGAAGGGTCGTACAATTCTGCGGCTTCTGCCAACTGTCCTTCAGGATGGTCAAGCACCCAGTTGTGATCGTAGCCGTGGCCGAGATGAAGTTGCTCATCGTTTTCGTTGATGCGGGATCCGATCGCCTTCGCTTGGCGAAAATCGAAAGCCGTGGACTGGACGGCTTTCAGTTCTCCGGTCGGGATCAGTCCCGCATCGACTGGAGTGAAGCGGGAGGCATGAAGTGTGAGTTCATGATTCAGGATGTCGCCCTGCTCAGCGAGATTGAAGTAGGAATGATTGGTCAAATTAATGACCGTGGGTTTGTCTGTCGTAGCAGAGTATTCGATGCGTAGATTGCCACCGCTGAGAGTGTATCGAACATGCGCGCTGAGATTTCCGGGAAAACCCTCCTCGCCGTCTTTACTGAAATAACTCAGCTCCACGCCGTTGCTGATGGGTTTCGCGTTCCACACGACGTTGTTGAAACCATGGGGTCCGCCATGAAGGGTATTCTCACCGTTGTTTTTTGGAAGAGAATAGTTCTTACCTCCCAAGGTAAACGTGCCGTGCGCAATACGATTTGCGTAACGGCCGATCAGCGCCCCAAAGAACGCATCCGAAGGACCGTTGAAGTTGCTCACATAACCGTCGACATCGTCAAATCCCAGAACGACATCTGCTACTTTACCGCTGCGATCCGGGGTTTTGAACGAGACCAGCACTCCGCCGTAGGTTGCGATGCGGGCTTCATGAGTTCCGTTACTCAACGTGAAGATTTCCACCGGCGTTCCATCTGGCGTCTTGCCGAATGGTTGCCGCGTGACCTTGGTTGCGGCTCTAACCAGCGGAGCGAAAAGAATGATGCCCAGAATTAATGCGAACAGTCGTGCAGCGGGCAGCTTGAGCATAGGGTCATTTACCTCCGCTTGGAGAGTTGTGCACCGACTCTGCTACCGCGATCAGAGCGGGCAAGACATTTCCGAGAGCATTTCCATTCCGTTGTCCCAACGTGAAATAGAGCTCTTTATATAGAGGGTAGAGTTTTCCATACGTCCGGGATTCGGATTCGTTGGGCATGAAAGTTCGATTTGGTGGACAGATTCTGTCTTGTGCTTCTTCAACGGTCTTGAACGTTCCAGCGGCCAGAAAAGCGAAAATGGCCGAGCCGAGGCTGACCACGCTCTTACTTGGCACCAGAACTGGACGTCCAAGCACGTTCGCATACACCTGGTTCAGAACGTCGTTCTTTTGCGGGATGCCACCAGCATTGATGACCCGCTTAATTTGCACTCCATGATCGGCCATCCGATCAAGGATTACTCTGGTGTGGAACGCGGTCCCTTCGATTGCCGCGAAGAGTTCGTCTTGAGCAGTGCTTTGCAGATTCCACCCCAGCGTAACTCCACGCAAATTGGGATTCACGAGGACAGTGCGGTCTCCGTTATCCCAGGTCATGCGTAACAACCCGGTTTGTCCTGCGCGATATCTCTTGAGCCCACTCGTCAATGTGCCGACGTCCGTTCCTGCGCGCACCGCGATCGAACTAAAGATGTCTCCCACGGCGGAGAGGCCGGCTTCAATTCCGGTGCGCAGTGGATGTACGCTGCCGTGGACAACTCCGCACACTCCTGGAACTAAATTCACTGACGGAGTAATACCAATGATGCAGGTCGACGTTCCGATCACATTGACCATGTCATCGGTTCGGCAACCTGCGCCGATCGCATCCCAATGAGCGTCGAAGGCGCCGACCGGAATCGGGATTCCTGCAGAAAGGCCGAGTTGTTCCGCCCAATGAGCGGAGAGTTTGCCAGCAATCTGATCAGAAGTGGCGTACTGACCATCGAGTTTAGCCCGGATCCCTTGAAAGAGAGGATCTACTTTGACGAGAAAGCTCTCGGGAGGGAGACCTCCGAGTTGCGCATTCCAGAGCCACTTGTGGCCCATGGCGCAGATGCTTCGCTTCACCTGCTTTGCATCAGTTATGCCGCTCAGGGTCGCGGCTACCATGTCGCAATGCTCAAAGGCTGAGACAAAGTCTGAGCGTTTGTCCGGGTTGTGGCGAAGCCAATGCAGGAGCTTGGAAAATCCCCACTCGGATGAATAGATTCCACCGCACCAATCAATCGCTTGCAGCTTCTCTCGGTGGGCTATTTCCGTGATCTCGGCAGCTTCACCCTTGGCGCGATGGTCGCACCACAGGTAATACTCACCGAGGGGCTGCAGATTCTGCCCCACCGGAATGACCGATGAGCCGGTGGTATCGAGCGCGATAGCCAGTACTTGATCGCCGCGAACGCCGCTCTTCTTCAGGACGTCACGGGTCGCCAGAGCGAGCGACTGCATATGGTCCTGATGCGATTGAGTGGCATACTCAGGATCCTCGCGCTTTCTGTGCAGTGGATATTCCGCAGTTGCAGACTCGATCAATCCCCGGTCGCTGTCGACGAGGGAAACACGAACGCTTAGAGTTCCAAAATCTACTCCAGCAACGATCGCCATCAGCAGGCTCCGTGGGTACAGTTGGTGAAAAAGCGTGCAAAGTCCCGGGTCGCTATATATTTCCAGTCATTTCTCATCAAGGGATCCGCAAGGGCACTGTGAGTAATCGTTTTCCTGAAGCACCTACATTAGTCCGCCGCCTTGTGAAATGCAACCATTTCAAAGCACATGCCGAAGGCGTCTGAGAGCTGATATTTCAGTCAACGGCTGGTCTAGTGAGAACAAGTCAGCGGGCGGGTGTGCCGGGAATCCTCCGCGGGGGGATGCGGTTGGCTTTCGATTGCGTGGCTGCGCCATTTCCACTAGCAGCAAGAGCGGTAGACCGGCGGAGCACCAGATTCGTCATCAACTCGTACTTATGGTGCTCGTCGGATCGAGGTTCGTCGACTTCGTTCAACAATGCTTTGAATGCGATCTTTGCCAGTTCATGCTGCGACATTTGCACGGTCGTTAATGGTGGGATCGTGAACTCAGCCAGGTGAATGTCGTCGAATCCAACCACGGACAACTCGTCGGGAACTTTGACGTTCAGCTCATACGCTTCACGCATCACGCCGATGGCCGTCATATCGTTTGAACAGAGAACAGCGGTTGGTGGCTGATCGAGAGCATGAAGTTCCCGGAAGGCTTTCATTCCGCCTTCCATCTTGTGATCCCCGACGGCGATCAGGTCCGCGGAAAGTCCAATTTCCGTCATCGCAGTCTTGAATGCATCACGGCGGGCAGCAGCGGACTTCAGGTGTTGTGGTCCCGAGATAAACGCAATTCGCGCATGGCGCAAGGCCGCCAGGTGCTGCACGGCCTGCCGGATTCCGTTCAGGTAGTTGATTCGGATATTGGCGATTCCAGGGACATCGGGACCGACGTCTACGAACACGAGAGGGACCTTCCTATCCCGAAGGTGCTCAATGAGAGACTCCTCCATACCGAAGGTTAAGATCGCCACGCCATCGACCCGGCGTTCAATCATTCTTCTAACAGAGGATTCCATCCGCTTCGGGTCGTGCACGGTGGACGTCAGCAGGATCTCGTAATTGTTTTCGACGGCTAGATTCTCGAAGGTTTGAACAATCTCGGGGAAGAAGGGGTTCGTGATTTCGGAAACGATCAATCCAAAGATGCGGCTTCGGCCCAGGACAAGGGCACGAGCTTGGGTATTGGGATAGTAGCCGAGTTCGTCCACAACTCTCCAGACACGCTTTGCGAGTTGCGGATCCACCGTCGGGACACGGTTTATTGCCCTGGATACAGTTGCGGTGGAGACTTTGGCCCTCCGGGCGATCTCACGAATGTCCATGGGGTTACGGGGAAGGACTTACGCGCGATCATATTACCACAGGTTTTGTTCACTGCGGAAAACGTTTTCCATGCATCCCGCCCCGGCGCGTCACTGACCTGCGGCGAGTTGTAGCCAGGTCGTTCCAGTACCGAGCGGGACTCCATAGGAGCCTCTCTCGGAATTCAACCGAGACTTCGGGAGATAAGTACCCACACCACTAAGCTTTGCCGGTTGCTCGATTCGTAACCTAGCCTCGCGTGTGGACTCGTTTGATCTGGAGAGTCCGACACGCACAATGCCCGTATTGGGATCCAACTCGAGAGCATCGAAAGTGCCTGCCTCCAAAGTCAGCCACAAACCAAGTGGGGCCACAAAAATTCGCTGGCGCGACGAGTCGCGTGGTGTGACCGACACCGCTCCGTCCCGCATTTTCACGTTTCCGCCAAACGCTACCCATCCGTATTCGGGATGATTTACGAGATACGTGGCCGTATTCCAGGCGTGGCCAAAGAAATTTGGACCGTAATCTCCGGTGTAAGGATCGGGCTTTAGCATGTCGGGGAAGGAGTGGAAGGCGGCCGCTGCGAATCCTTCTTCGTCAATGTCGGTGAGGGCTCCCATCGTTCCGCCGTACCCAACTCGCAGGAGATAGAAGTCGTCGGGATGCTCGCGGAACTCCGAGAGCAGCGGAATTGCGTTGAGGCCTGAACCATAGTGGTGAAGTTGGCGCTCGAGCCGGCGATCTTTCGCGGCAAAGATGAAGTCCCAGTAGCGCCGCGCGCTGCCGTTGTAGCCCCAATGCGGGATTGCCGGATCATAGCCGAGGATCGCGTTCAGGGTTACCTCAGCCTTATCGTTGTAGCCGAAATATTTCGTCCACGCATATACCTCTTCTTGCCCAGTGGAATCCCATGGCATCTCGCTTCCGAAGGGATACGCCTCGCTCTTCCAGCGATCAGCGCGGGATCGCATTTTGCTTTCGAGCGCATCCGCCTGCTCCTTCATGTTTTCGCGCTTCAGGTCTTCCTGGATCGCGACAAAGATCGAGCCTTCCATCTGTCCGAATACAGAAAGGTCCTCGGCGTACTTGGTCATCGCCATCGATGTCTCATATGCCTGATTGAGGTACCAATCCCAACTATGATTCGTGACCAGCCCTTGATGGTTACGAGCCAGGCGATAGAGGACCCAATACGCTGCGGCTACATGTGGGTAATCGTACGAACGGTCAACGGCTTCCGACGCTTGCTTGTTCCAACTAGTCCAGGACTTCCAATCGAAGTTGCTGTTGTAATAGTTGGGGGGCATCTGGTCGGGCTGATAGTAAAAAAGGCTCTTGCGGACTCCGTAGCCGTGTGGACCCTCCTTCGACTGCAATACTCCCCAAAGGACGTTGTCTACGAACTGCTGGATCTTGATCAATTCATCCTTGTCCGGTTGGACGAACTCTTTCATCAACGCGGCCAGCCAGGATCCCGCACCGCCTTCATCGCTCAGACCAGCAATCCAGACTCGACTATCTTGCAACACCACCTGATTGACTTCTCGATCGTACGTGATCGCGGAAGGCGCACGATGGAATGGATCATTCGAGTCAGTGATCCATTGGCGGGTTGTGAGAAAGCGACCCATGTCATCGACAGCTTGCGTCGAGGGCTTGATCACGAAGTATTGAATGACTTGTTTTGTGCCGTCAGTGTACGTGACCGTCAGGCGAGAGCGTCCCCAGGTTTTCCCGCGGAGTGTGTAAGCTTTCTGTCCATCCCGCGTGGGTGAATCTTCGTGAATCTCGATCGCTGACGCTGGTTCGACCTTCAGCGAGGAAACAGGCTCGCTGTACTTGAGGAACAAGCGGCCTTCGATGTCCTCGGGAAGCACATATCCAGGAATTCCAACCGCAACGGGCCTGTGATTTTCCGCTAGAGTTGATTCGATGTGGCGAATGGAGTCAGACAGTACGAACTGGAGTCCATATGTTTTCGATTCACCCGGCTTTAGCGTGACGCTGGTTGGAGGGTTCCACGGCTGAGCGTTGCGCCATTCATTTTCAGCGTAGGCCTGACTGTGCACCATCCATTCGTAGAAGCCTTCGAACGTGATGCCTCGGGGAGTGGGATCGGTGAAGACAGGCTTAGCTCCCCACGGTGGTCCTTTGTGATCGAGGATTGGGTTATACGCTTCGAACGGGGTCTTGCCTTCTGGAATCACAAGCAGTGCTGGACCGTGACCATTCAGCCTTGTGACCTGGAGGTAGCCAGCGTCTTCACCGATGTAGGGATCATAAAACGAGCAGATCGCGTGGGCTTGTTCCAGAGTTCTGTCGTTGAGAACGTTGTTGAAGATCATCGGGATCCCGAGCGCCCCGATCTGCACCAGCTTTTCGGATTTGTTCTTGAGCAGGAAGCGCAGGGTGAGTTTTCCATTTTCAACGCTCCAAGTCCTCGTAATCTGAAGCGGAATGTCTGCTGGTAGTGTTGGTGCCAGATCTGAACTGGCCAGCACGCTTCCTGAAGATGGCAACTCGCGAACTGGGGTTCGTGCCGCCGCACTCGAATAGTGGGCCCAATCTCCCGAACCCTGTGTCCGCAGACGCAGCGTGAGATCACCTAAGTGAAAGTATCCGTTTTGTGAGCGGGCAACCAGCAAATCTCCAGGAGTAAAGTCGAAGCCGTCGGCGCCTTTGGGCTTTAGGACAGCGACCGTTTGCGATGACCGCACCAGGCTAAGGGTGAAATCAGGAGTTTCATAGTTAGCGATCCCTTGCTCCAGCATCGGCCCCGGCACAGGAGGTTTCTTCTCCTCCGGCTTTTGAGCCGAAGCAGTTGCAACCACGGCTGGCAGAGCAAATATAAGGACGGAGAACAAAATATTTTGCAACGATCGGCTACGCCTCACCTGATCATTCCTCATTTCTTGCAGAATTATTGGTTCGAGCGCGATGAAAACTTGCTGACGGCGGAGAAATCTTCATCGCCATAGCCTTCATCAACGGCGGTCTCAAAAATCGAACGCGCCGCCGTAACCGTCGTCAGCGCGACGTCTCTCGCGGATGCCTCTTGCAGAGCGTAGGACAAGTCTTTAGCCATCCAACGCAATGCGAAATTAGGGGCGAAATCGTTGTTAACCACGCGATCGGCCACGCGCTTGACGATACCGCTTCCTGGTGCACCGCTAGTCAAGATCGATAGGGCTTTCACGCGGTCCAGATCGCTGGCTTCTATGAAGCGCAACGCCTCAGCCAGTGATGCGGCCTGTACACCGCAAACAAAATTGTTCACGAGTTTCATCAGCGCCCCGCTGCCATTCGGGCCGAGGTGAATCGTCTCTCGTCCCATCACGGAAAAGACCGGTTGTGCTGCCACGACGTCAGCGGCAGATCCGCCCACAAGAAACGTCAATTCGCCGGAGGCGGCATGGGGCCTGGTGCCGGTCACGGGAGCATCCAGAAACCGGCAGCGATGCCGAGCTGCATTTGAAGCAAGTTCGTGAATCCAGCCAGCGCTGAGGGTGCTGCATTCGATCAGAAGGGAATTTACTGTTGTTCCGGCAAGTGCGCCCTGCTCCCCGAGCCAAATGCTATGAGAGGCTTCATCGTTGGCGACCATGCTGATGATGATTTCCGAACGCGCCGCGGCCTCTCGTGGCGTAGTGACGGCTGTTGCGCCTTGTTTGACGAGAGGAGCGCATTTCTCCCGGTTGCGGTTGTAGACAGTTAAAGGGAAACCGGCGGAAACCAAGCGCCCGGCCATGCCAGACCCCATGATGCCCAGTCCGAGGATTGCAACAGATGGTTTCGACATGTTTCTTATCCAAGTGGTACTACGTTCATGATTGCAGGCGTTGCTCTGTCGATGCACACAGGATTTCGTAGAGGCCTGCCATAGCCCTCGACAGCGACCTGCATCATGTCGCCGTCCGCTAGACGAATGTTGTCGCTGAAGCTCAGGCAATCCGTTCCAAAGAAGTGCACATGCACGTCACCTCTTCGACGGTGCGCCTGGTACTTGAAATGGTGATGCTCGATGTTCGCGAGGCTGTGACACATTTCGGAGTTACCGCTGCGGAAAGTTTTGGTCCAGAGGGCCTTCCCGTCACGCTCGATTGTCACAACAACTGGTACCGATTCAAACTCCGGGTCGAGCACTAACTCCGGCCCGAGTGCACAAGAGCGAAGTTTGGAGCCGGCCAAATTAAGGTAATTCTTCTTTTCGAATTGATGATCTGAAAATTCATTTCCTGCGGCGAGGCCAAGACGGTAAGGCTGACTGTTCGGCCCGATCAGATACACGCCTGCGATCTCGCCCTCTTCTCCGCCATCTTCGGCGTAGCAGGAGATGTCGAGCGGTTCGCCGTGAGCGCGCAAGATGCAGCCGCTTCCTTTATAAAACCACTCTGGAGGGGTACCGATATGGCCCGCCACGGGGCGACCGCCTTCCACGCCCCAGCGAAACATCTTCATGCTGTCGGTGAGGCTTTCTTCTTTTGTGGCGTGCATCGACTGCCGGTTCCGGGCGCTGCCAAGATGGGTGAGTCCAGTTCCTGAAATGAGGCATCGGGCGGGTTCCTCCGGTTGATCGATTGCCGGAAGCAACTTCCATTCCGACTCGCCGCGATAGATCGGGTCGTAGTCGATCGCGTCGTGCCTCGCACGTTGTCGCGCGATGTCACTCAACTTTTCTCCAGCCTCGATCGCGATGTGTGCCAGTTCATAAATCGAGCGGCAGGAATCCAACAGGCGAACTCCGGGCTCTTCGACTAGAGCAACTCGCCGATCCTGGCCCTTTTTGATTTGAATCAGTCGTGTCATTCCGTTGCCGGCATTACTCGATGATCTCGAATTGCTTGAGCCCAGATTCATTGATCGTGAGTCCGAGGCCGGGCGTGTGGTCATCGAGATCGATGCTTCCATTTACAGCTTTCGGCTCGCCGTCGAAGATGTACCAGAACAGCTCGTTTCCGACTTCAACGTCGACCACAGGGAAATACTCCGCCATCGGCGAATTAAAGCTGGACATCACCAGATGGTAGTTGTGCATTTGTCCTGCATGCGGAACCACAGGGACGGAGTAAGCCTCGGCGAGTGCGGCGATCTTCCTCGCCTGCGTCAAGCCGCCCACGCGGTTGGTATCAAATTGGATGTAGTCCAGGGCATGTGCTGCCAGCAGTTCTCTGAAGCCGTAGACAGTGAACTCGTGTTCGCCGCCGGCAATCGGGATTCGTCCGTAAGACTTCAGTTCGGCGTAACCATGGATATCGTCTGGTACCACTGGCTCTTCAAGCCAGCGAAGATGGAACGGTTCAAGTAGCGGTAGCATTCGCTTGGCGTAATCGAGGGTCCATCCCATGTAAGCATCTGCCATTACATCGATTTCATCGCCCACTGTTTCCCGCACTGTCTGTACCAGTGCAATATTCTTCTGCATGCCCAGAGCGCCATCGGCGGGCCCCCAACCAAAGCGCAGCTTCATCGCTTGATAGCCCTCACTCTTGTAGCGACTGGCCTCTGCTGCCAATTCCTTAAGTTCCACGCTATAAAGACGGGACGCGTAAACGGGAATGCGCGCTTTCGTCCTGCCGCCAAGCAGCCGAAAGACGGGCTGTTTGGCCGACTTTCCAATTAGGTCCCAGAGCGCGAGATCCACGGCGCTGATCGCAACCATGCCGATTCCCTTACGCCCGAAAGCCATGGTTTTGCGATACATGAGTTGCCAAAGACGTTCAACGTCCCAGGGAGCCTGGCCGATCAGGAGCGGCTTGAGATGCAAGTCGACGACGTGCTTCGTAACTTGTGGGGAAAGAGCCGCATTGCCGACGCCGACATGTCCGTCGTCGGTGAAAATCTCGACGATCAGCCAATCGTGGAACTTGAACGTTGGCATCGAGGCATCGGGCAGTTCGAGAAGGTCCATCGGATTCGTGCAGAAGTGCGGCGGGAGCGGGACGGTTTTTCCGCGCCAACGAACGACTCGAGTTCGAACTTCGTTAACTCTCAATGCGCAGCCTCGTAGTCGAGCGACTTCAAGTTCAGGGGATCAAGTGCAGGAACGCAGACGAGAATGATCAGAAATGCAATCACATGAAGCATTCCGGCGAGAGCGAACACTGTGCCGTAACCCATTCCATGATCCAGCAAGTAACCGACCAGTTCCCCAAAAGCGATTCCTCCCATCGCACCACCGAATCCAACCAAACCCGCGACGGAGCCCACGACCTCCTGCGGAAACAGGTCGGCCGGCAAGACCATCACGAGAGTGGACCAGGACTGCTGCCCGAAATACGCAACGCAGAAGAGCGCGATTGCCCAGGAAACGTCGACGTGCGGAATCAAAATGACGAAAGGCATTAGCGCAGCGCTGAGCCCGAGTGCAGTTTTTCGTGCTGCGCCGAGCGAAAACTGACGACCTACCAGGTAGCTGGAGAAACTCCCTCCTAACAAACAGCCGATGCCAGCAGCCGCGCTTGGCATCCATGCAAAAGCGCCTACCGCCTTAACATCAAAGCCGCGCGCGTCGTACAAATACTTCGGGAGCCAGAAAAGGTAGAAGAACCACGCTGCGTCGCTCAGGAATTTGGCTGTGATCAATCCCCAGGTCTCACGAATGGTGAACAAGTAAGTCCACGGCAAAGCTTGTGTTTTGGAGTTGGGCTGCCCAAAAGAAGGATGGTCGACCGCAGGCTTTTGAGGGAAATGTAATAATGTCCAGCCGATCGTCCAAAGCAAGCCAAAACTACCTGTCACTACGAAGATCCATCTCCAATTTGCGTAGAGGATGATTGCCGCGATCAGAGGCGGAGCAATTACTGCTCCCACGGAAGTGCCGGCATTGATGATTCCCATCGCCGTGGCGCGTTCTCCCGCGCGAAAGAATTCCGCGACTGCGCGTGTTGCAGCAGGGAAGCCACCACCCTCGCCCATCCCAAGCAGAAAACGGCTAACCATCAAGAGAGCGAAACTAGTAGCCAGAGCATGGCTCGCACAAGCGAGCGACCAGAACAGCATGATTACAGTGAAGCCGCGACGTGTGCCCAACAGGTCAACCAACTTGCCTCCACCCGCATACATTAGCGCGTAAGCAAACAAGAATGCAGACTGGAGGGCAGAGAACTGAGCGTTGCTCAGCGGTATGTCCCGACTGATCGAGTGAACGGCGACAGGCAAGGTCTGGCGATCGAGATAGCTTATGGCGATGGCGAGGCTGATCAGGATCGCGAGTTGCCACCGCACTGTCTCGTCCGCCCTTTCTCCGAAAATCTAAATCGAAATCGAGGCATTATAGCGCTTATTCGGGTAAGCGTTTACTCGCCTGCCCGCCTTCCGCTACAATCCGATGCATTTCCAGGAATTCGACCCCAATGAACGAGAGCTGCTGTAAATGACCTCCCAATGGAACCGTCGAGACGTACTTCGAGGACTATCAGCAATGTCCGCTGCTGCATGCGTTCCGCTGAGCAAGGCTGCAGCTACAGACCAAGTAAATCCTCAGATTGAAATCCTAGTTACATCCGTGAGTGAACATACTCTGAGGCTGAGCCTTGTTCCGACAGTCAGCGCCGCCTCGAAGGCGATTCCAGCCAATGGAGCGCTCATCAAAGAGTCTTGGGGTACTCCGATTCGAGCAAGTCAGAACGGAGGGCATGACATTGGAGTTGGTAAGTTCCGGCTCAAGATTTTATGGAGTCCGATTAACATCGCGATTGCCGACGCGCACGACAAGCTGATTCAACAATTTGAGTGGGACGCGGATACCGGGGTGCTTTCGTTTCTGACGGGAACAGGCCCTCTCCTCGGCTTGGGCGAAGGCGGACCGCAATTCGATCGACGCGGGTCGATCGATGCGATGCGCAGTGGGCAAGGTGGATACAAGCTCGCGACCCATGGCGGGCGGGTTCCCATCCCATGGATCATCAGCACATCAGGGTGGGCAATCTTCGTCCATCAGCCATTCGGTACGTTCGACTTCACCGGGCCCCAAAGCAAATTTCTGCCGAAAAGTCACGATGCTGCACTTCCGCTCGATCTTTTTCTGGTCGCTTCTACTGAGCCAGCCACGCTCATGAGTGAGTATGCAAGGCTCACCGGGCTCCCGGAGATGCCGCCGCTGTGGAGTTTTGGTTATCAGCAGTCGCACCGCACGTTGGCCAGCCGTGAAGAAGTCATTGCCGAAGCGAAGCTATTCCGCGAAAAGAAGCTGCCATGCGATGCCATGATCTATTTAGGTACTGGATTCTGCCCTTCCGGATGGAATACAGAAAACGGGGCGTTCGACTGGAATCCACGCGTTTTTCCCGATCCCAAAGAAGTGCTGGATGAGTTACATAAGGAGCACTTTCGTGCCGCAGTCCATGTTGTCATTCTCTCCGATTCGCTCCGCGGTACCGTGCACGACAAATGTGAGTTGCTGCGGTTTGATGAGTCCCAGGCGAGCTGTTACTGGGATGCACATCGAAAAGACTTCGCGATGGGAATCGATGGGTGGTGGCCCGACGAAGGAGATCCGCTCGACATGGCGTCACGTTTAGTTCGCAATCGTATGTACTGGGAAGGACCGCAAATTGATCGTCCGAATGAGCGCCCCTACGCCCTGCATCGGAACGGATACGCCGGCATGCAGCGATACGCATCGTTCTTGTGGTCAGGCGACGTCTATTCCACGTGGGAGACTTTGAAGACTCACATTCCCATCGCTCTGAACACTGCTCTCAGCGGGATTCCATATTGGGGAACCGACATCGGAGGCTTTGTTCCCACGCCAGAATTCACGGCAGAGCTTTACGTTCGATGGTTCCAGTTCGGAGCATTCTGCCCACTTTTTCGTTGTCATGGTCGTACATGGAAACTCAGGCTGCCATGGGGATGGAACACGGGAGATCCGGGGCCGGTGGAGATCAGGAGCTACGACGGCGCCGCGATCCCTGACGCGAGCCAGCTTCACGACACCCGCGTCGAACCTATTTGCAGGAAATATCTCGAACTTCGCTACCGGATGTTGCCCTATCTGTACAGCACTGTGCGCGAAAGCGCCCTCACCGGAATGCCAATCATGCGAGCACTGTGGCTGCACTTTCCAGACGATCCGAAATCGGTCGAATGCCAGGATCAATACATGTGGGGCAAGAACCTGTTAGTGGCTCCGGTTGTCGAAAAGGGAGCGACCACGCGCCGCGTCTACCTTCCGCCAGGGAGTTGGTACGATTTCTGGACCGGCGAGCGCATTGACGGTGGCCATGAGATCAGCCGTCCGGTCGATTTGGAGACGATGCCTCTATACGTTCGCGCAGGATCGGTTCTGCCACTTGGTCCAGTCAGACAGTTCGTCGATGAGAAAGTTGACGGCCCACTGACGATTTCAATCTATCCCGGGGCAGACGCTTCGTTCCTGCTTTATGAAGACGATGGCATTTCATTCAACTATCGCAAAGGTGAGTGGATGGGCATTCAGATGACCTGGAACGATTCGAGCAAAATGTTGAATTTGGGGCTTGCCTCGGGCTCGCGGTTGATGCCTCCAGCGAAACGAACGATTGAGCTCCAGATGGGTGAAATCAAGAAGACGCTGAATTTTGATGGGAAGCCTGTTTCGATGTCGTCTGGACAATAAGCGTGCGTTGCGGTTTCGGTGTCGGGGCCATGAGCGATATACTTCGTCACACAGTGCCTTTACCTTTCCTCATGCGCGAACGGTCCCACGTTCTTAAACTTGTTATCGCTGTTACCTGCATTGCTCCTTTGATCGCCCACGGCCAGGTTGCGTCGAAAGCGACTTCCACTGGCGGTGGGGAAACAGCAGAACGCGGCATCGCCCTGGCATCCAAGGGACTGTGCAAGGAAGCGCTGCCGCTTCTCAAGAAGTCGGCACAGACTACCGACAAGAATCTGAGGTACGACGTGCTGATGGCGACGGCCCGGTGCGCGATGAGTCTCGATCAAACGGATACCGCGGTGAGGACTTTGCTCGAACTGAACCGTCTGTTTCCACGGGATCCAGAAGTCCTTTTCAACACGACTCACTACTATTCAGACTTAGCATCAAGAGCGTCGCAAGAGCTGGCAGCGTCGGCGCCGACCTCGGCACAAGCGGAGCAACTTGAGGCAGAGTCTCTCGAGTCTCAAGGTGACCTGGATAAAGCTTCGACGGAATATCGAAAGATCCTTGAGCAATATCCTCAGCGCCGCGGAATTCATTATCGCCTGGGACGCCTTCTACTCTCCAAGAATCCTCCCGACGTAGAGAACGCAAAGAAAGAACTGAACGCGGAACTGAAGGCGGATCCAAATAATGCCGCCGCGGAGTTCGTGCTCGGTGAGACCGCGCGCCAGGCGGGAGAGTGGGACGAGGCTGTTGGACATTTCTCCAGAGCATCTAAGATTGATGCAGGTTTTCAGGAAGCGTATCTCGCGATGGGAATGTCACTGAATTCTGCCGGACGATTTGGTGATGCGGTTGCGCCGCTCGAGACGTATGTGAAGATGCAGCCCGGAGATCCGGCGGGACACTATCAGCTCGGAACTGCGTACGCCCGCACCGGACACAAACAAGAGGCCCAGCGCGAAATGGCTCTCCAACAGCAGACCGCAGCTAAGAGCCCCGGCGCACCTCCGCAACCCTGATGAAATCCATGGTCCGGGGCCTGCCAAGATTTTTCCAACGTACTCTCTCTCGTCGTTCCTTCTTGCAATTGTTAGGTTCCGCCGGAGGGTTCGCTCTTGTTCCATCACTCCGTCCTGAATCCCTTCTGCCGAGCGCTGTACCTTCAGCGCCGTTCGAAGAAGTCCTCTCGTCCGCATCGGGAGTCACATGGGCCCACGTCAGCGGGCGCTCACCTATGGCCCACTTGCCGGAAACGGTGGGCGCAGGCTGCGCATTCTTTGACTACGACAACGACGGCTGGATGGATATCTACCTGGTGAACAGCGGGCCGTGTGACTTCTATCAGCCATCGCCACCGCTACGCAACGCTCTCTACCGCAACAACCGCGACGGCACTTTCACCGACGTGACCCAACATGCAGGCGTACAGGGTAACGCGTATGGAATGGGCGTTGGAGTGGGTGATTATGACCGTGATGGTTTTCCGGACTTGTATGTCACGCAGTATCCCACCAGCATTCTGTACCATAACAACGGAGATGGAACTTTCACTGACGTCACTGCGAAGGCAGGCGTTGCCGCGCCAGGCTGGGCTACCAGCGCAGTATGGTTCGATTACGACAACGATGGCCGGCTCGACTTATTCGTAGGCCGCTTTGTCGATTACAGCAAAGAAAAGCTGAAATTCTGCGGTGACTTGATCACCAAAGAACGGCACTATTGCATTCCCAGCATCTATGACCCGATGCCGTGTTGGCTCTTTCACAACAACGGAGATGGAACATTCACAGACGTGAGCAAAGAGTCTGGGATCGCGCAGGTTCGCGCCAAGGCTTGGGGCGTCGTTGCCGCCGACCTGAACAACGATGGCCGCATGGATCTGTATGTCACGAACGATACGGTTCCGAATTTTCTCTTCGCCAATCGAGGCAAGGGAAAGTTCGAAGAGATCGGAATGGTAGCCGGTGTAGGTGTGAGCACATTCGGCAAGCCGCGGTCTGGAATGGGAGTAGACGCAGCCGACTACGATCAGGATGGCTGGATCGATCTGTTTGAGGCCAATGTCGATCAAGAAATGTATTCGCTCTACCACAACGATAAGGACGAGATCTTCACCGATGTTTCGAACCCGAACGGCATCGGCTTGGCCACGCGGTTGATGAGCGGGTGGGGATTGAAGTTTATCGACTACGACAATGACGGTGAAGTCGACTTGCTTTTGTGTAACGGGCATCCCGACGACTTAGTTGAAAAACGAACCGATCTTGTGAAGTTTCGGGAACCTATGCTGCTTTTTCGGAATACCGGCAAGGGATTTGAAAACGTCAGCCAACAGAGTGGTCCTCTTTTTACGAGACCACTCGCCGCTCGAGGTTTGGCGCTAGGAGATTTCGACAACGATGGCGCGGTCGATCTGCTTATTTCTCAGAACAACGGTCCGCCTGTTCTTCTGCGAAACGTTGCTGGACGCGAGAATCACTGGCTTGGTCTTCGCTTGATCGGAACGAAGGCCAATATTGATGCAGTCGGTGCCAAGATCACCTATCAGTCGGGCGATTGGCAGCGACACAAAGACAAAGTCGGCGGAGGTAGTTATCTCTCGTCGCATGATTCTCGGGTCGTCTTGGGACTCGGTAAACACTCCAAGATCGATTGGCTGGAGGTTGACTGGCCACATCCAAGTGGCAAGAAGGAACGTGTTTCGGATCTTCCAATCGACCGGTACATCACGATCGTGGAAGGAGAAGGGAAGTGGAAGTAAGCTCCTAATGGCTTTTGGAGAAGTTGCGATGAAGGTCGCATCCACAAATCGGCTGAGACTTCTGACGGTCCTATGTGTTTTGTGTCTCCCCTGCCAAACTCAAACCTCACTGCAAAGGCCACTTGGTTCTGGATCTGACCGCACACAGCAGCCAACTTACCCGAGCCAGCCTCAAGTGACGCAGGCAAGAGAAGAGCTGCAGAAGGGAACGGCTCTTACTCGACAAGGTCGATTCAATGAAGCGATTCCGCATCTGTTGGCGGCTCAGAAGATCCTGCAAAACGAGTATGCCCTGCAGTTCAATCTCAGCCTCTGTTACGTGGGCGTGGGCGACTACAGCAGAGCAATCTCCGCATTGGATGGATTGCGCCGTCGTGGACACGATAATGCCAACGTGGAAAACTTGCTTGCACAGGCATACGTCGGAAACGGGCAGGATGCGGAAGCCCTCGCTGCTGTCGAACGCGCTGCATCGATTTCACCACAGGATGAGAAGCTGTTCACGTTCGTCGCCGATGCTTGCATGGATCGCCAGGATTTTGAATTCGGTCTCAAAGTAATCGACTTGGGACTGGCAAAGTTTCCGCAATCGGCGCGGCTTCACTACGCGCGCGCAATGCTTTTGTCAGAGTTGGATCAGTTGGATCGGGCAAAAGAGGATTTTGCGCGGGCGAGCAAGCTTGGGCAGGGAAGTGAAGTCGGATATCTCGCGGCAGCCCAGCAAAAGATGTTTGAGGGCAGCATCAACGACGCGATTCAAATTGCCCGCGAAGGAATGAATAATGGAATCGAGGACTCAGCTCTACTCGAGATTCTGGGGAAAGCATTACTGCGTTCCGGAGTGATGCCGGGCCAAACAGAATTCAACGAGGCCCAGAGTGCATTGGAGAAATCGGTATCAGAACATCCAAACGATGCTGGCGCGCAAATCGCACTGGCCCAAGTCTATCTTCAGGCAGGTCGTTTCGACGATGCCATTGCACATCTGGACGTGGCGCAGCGGATGAGGCCCAACCAGCCTTCGATCTATGCGAGCCTGGCGAAGGCTTATCAGCGGAAAGGCGACTCGCAGAGAGCCCAGGAAGCGCTTCAGAAACTTGAAGCTCTGAATCAGACGCAAGCCGAGCGAATTCGATCGGCACCAGGAGAGCGCAAGATGAGCTATGGAGGGAGTTCACCGGCTCCGCAGTGACTGTTAGCGGACCGTTGAAACTCTTGGGAACGGCCGGTCGATAATCCCGGTTCCTTCTTTGATCGCAACAATCTGGTCAGACTTGATGTGCTCAAGTTTCGTGTTCGCTCCGCTGGGCCAGATTATCTCAAGCAAATCAATCGATGAATGTTGGCCCAACCCGAAATGCAAGCGGGGATCCTGGGCCGATTGATAGCTCATCCCGCCCTTGCGCTGATCGTAGAGCACAAGATCGCCGACAGTGACTTTGACTCGTGCTCCTACGCCGTCGCGATTCGACTTTGTTCCGATCAGGAAAATCTCCAGCCAATGGTTCTTATTGCCGCCATCATTACGGAGCAGTTGTGGCGCCTGACCGCAGTTGTTGACGAGAATATCGAGATCGCCGTCGTTGTCGAAGTCTCCGACAGCCGCTCCTCGGCTGACCCGAGGTAGTTGAAAATCCGGGCCCAGATCGTCGCTGACGTTTTCGAAGATCCCGCGCCCCGCGTTACGGAACATCAGTTTGGGCTCGGCATACTTGACGTCCGCGTGATACCGCTCGACGTTATCGAGCACGTGGCCATTCGCCATGAATAGATCACGCCAGCCGTCATTGTCGTAATCCATAAAGCGTGCGCCGAACGTGCTGATGTGATAAGTCGCATAGGAAAGCTTGGATCGGAATGTCGCATCTTCGAAGGTACCGTCGCCAAGGTTCTGATAGATGCGAGCCAGTTGCATATCGAGGTGCGCCACAATCAAATCCATGCGACCACTGCCTGTAGTATCAGCAGCATCTGTACCCATGCCTGCCTCGAACTGCCCGTCTGCGCTCACAGACACTCCCGCCGTGTAGCCCACTTCCCGGAATGTTCCGTCGTGATTGTTGTGGAAGAGGTAATTGGGCATGTGGTCGTTGGCGATGAAGATGTCTTGCCACCCGTCGTTGTCGTAGTCGAAGGTCACCACGCCGAGTCCGTTTCCACCCTTGAGTCCAAGTCCGGAAGTTTTGCTGACGTCGGTGAAAGTGCCGTCTCCATTGTTGTGGTACAGAGTTGGTGGCTGACCGTGAAAATCGTCCGGATGACAGTAGCTGCGCATGCCCGGGCCACGATCCCCACAATAGAAATTGTGCTCCGGGGACCAGTCGACGTAGTTGGCGATGATGAGATCGAGTTTGCCGTCGTTATCGTAGTCAAACCAGGCGGCGCTCGAAGCCCACAAGCCGGTGTTCTGCACACCTGCTCGCGCGGTCACGTCGGTAAAGGTGCCGTCTCCGTTGTTGTGGTAGAGAATGCATCGGCCGTACCCCAAGACCAGTAGGTCGGGGAACCCATCGTTGTCATAGTCTCCAACTGCCACTCCCATGCCGAAAAGTCCTTCGGCCCACACTCCAGCCTTCACCGTTACATCGGTGAAGGTGCCGTCTCCGTTGTTGCGATAAAGCGCGCTTCGAACCGGCTGTTGGGGGGTATAAACGCGGGTTGCGGCCCCGTTCACCAGGTAGAGATCGAGCAGACCGTTCTGGTCATAGTCAATCCACCCGCAGCCGGATCCCATGGTTTCAATCAGGTATTTCTCTGGGGATGCGGCATTGTCGTGATGAAAGGTGATGCCTGCAGACGAGGCGATGTCGGTGAACGTGACGCCCCTCTCGATCTTGGAATTGAACCAGGGCTGCGGAACAGCGACCACGAGCGAGGCGAATCCCATCTGTTTCAACAACTTACGTCGAGAAACCTTGGCCGTGTTCACGAGTGCCTTCCAACGGGGCTGCTAAAGAGGGGTAACACATCTTGGAATGAGGGGCAAAATTTCATGGTTGACAACGGGACGGAATAAAGTATACAAAATCCCGCACTGGGGAAAACGTTTTCTGGCCGCCTCTGTTGGCGTATGCCGAGTCGGCTTGCAATTTCGCGACGTTGCAAGGAGGAGCTATGACCTACCGTTTCGAAAAGACCTTTACCGTTACCGTCTGTCTGGAGATGGTTCTCGTTGCATTTCTGACTATGGTAGCGCCAAAGCTTCATGCGCAGCACGGCTCCGAAGGAACCGTCGCGGTTACGGTCTTGGACGCGAGTGGAAGCGTCGTTCCCGGCGCAGAGCTGGAATTGCAAGACCTAACCACGAACGACATCCGCAAGGCCGAAACCCAGGAAAATGGCACCTACGCGTTTGTCAACCTCGATCTGGGGAAGTACAAGCTTACGGTGAGTAAGACAGGCTTCAAGAGCAAGATATTCTCCGACGTTTTAGTGCAAGCCGCAAAAACGACCGACATTAAGGCTCCACTTACGATTGGAGCAGTAGCCGAAACAGTGGAAGTCACGGCCGGTTCGGCACCTCTGGTTGAAACCACCACGAACGCTATAAGCACGACTGTGGATTTGAAGCAGATCGAGCAGTTGCCGATCCAAGGTCGAGATTTGACGCAACTGGCGAATATAGTCCCGGGATACACGGGAACTTGGGATGGCCTTCCATCCATTGCGCAAGGCAACAACATAGACGGCGTGATCGGGAGTACAAGCCGTATGAAGTTCGGTGGAAATGCAGAACCCAACGTGATGCCGCGTTTGGAAAACATCCAGGAGATGACGGTACAGACCGAGCAGTTGAATTTGGACCAGGGCTTTGGTCAGTCCAACATGCAGATTAACTTCGTCACCCGCCGCGGCGGAAACGCGTTTCACGGCCGCGTATACGAAGACTTCCGCAACGCGGCGCTGAACGCAAACAGCTGGCTCAACGACAACGCAGGCTTAAGCAAGAACCCACTCATCCAACGAATTTGGCGGAAGCGTGGGCGGACCGATCATCAAGGACAAATTGTTCTTCTTTGGTACTTTCGCCATGGGCAAACAACCCGGCTCGATTAATGCGCACAACTACGTCTTCACTCAGGCAGCGCAGAGCGGATTGTTTTCGTACAGTGGTGGCACACTAAATCTTTTTGCCTTGGCGGCCGCCTGTAATGCAGATCCTATTAACTGCTCCAAAGGGCAGACCTTGCCCACCGCGGTGTTGTCGGATGGAAGCGGCAACACTGCCCCGAACGGCTCAAATTCCCCCGCTGAGGTGTTAGCCTCAATCAACGCCTCGGTCAAATACGGAGCCCTCACACCCAATGCCAACGGTGACGCGAACATTCAGCAACTGAACTGGCTGGTAAATGCGCCGATCACCCACTACTGGCCGACCGTTCGCGTGGACTACGATGCGACTGCAAAGTTGCGATTCAATTTCGCCTGGAATATGACGAAAGACAACTTCGTCAACCAGAACACTCCGGATTTCCCCGGGCCAGCTTGGGCCAAGACAGGAGCCGGAAACAGGGACAAGAATTACACCGCCGCGTTCGGGTTTGATTGGACTCTTTCTCCGACAATGGTCAACGAATTTCGCGGCGGCTTTCTCTATAACTCGAACGTTGGAGCTTACAACGCTCCGCCGTTGCAGCAGAACCAGCCTCAGCTTGGATGGAATTACACCTCCGTGGGGTATCCCTATGGTGCTGAGCAGTCAGGCACTGTCTTCTACACCGGGATCAACACATACTATCCAGTGTTCAATGCGTCAGACACGGTGACGTGGCAGCACCGCGCCCACACTATGAACTTCGGCTTCTCCTGGTGGCGCGAGCAGGATCACTACTACAATCCGGTGCTGGGATATCCAGTCGTCAACTTCGGGTTGGCAGGTGGCGATCCCGCTCAAAATGCCTTTCCACTTTCCGCATTTGGCGGGGACTCTGGGGCCCAAGCTGCCGCTCAGCAGCTTTATGCCATCTTGACCGGGCGGATCCAGGGCGTGAATGGGAGTTACTCGTTTAGCCCTTCGCAAAATCAATATGTGCCGGCAATTGGCCGCTATAACCTCAACGAGTTGGAGAAGGCCTGGGGAGTATTTTTTCAGGATTCCTTCCGCGTCCGGCCAAACCTGACGGTCAATTATGGGCTGCGCTGGGACTTCACAAGCGCTGATAAGGATCTGAGCAAGCTGTATCACTCCGCCAGCGCGTCGTCGGTCTGGGGTCCTTCAGGCGTCAACAACCTGTTCAATCCTGGTTCGCTGAAGGGTAACATGGATCCGCAAATCGCCCAGATCAGCCAAGCGTACAACGACTGGAACGTGTCTCCGCAGCCGGCACTGGGAATTGCATGGAACCCTAAGTTCGAGAGTGGCTTTCTGAGTAAGCTGACGGGAGTTGACAAGACGGTCATTCGTGCGGGCTACTCCCTACGCAAGTTTACTGAGCCGCAGCAATATGTATGGAATCAGGCATCCGATTTCGCGTCGTTCTACTATCAAAGCTTTTTCCTGAACGCCAATACCGCCGCAGGGGCGGGAAGTTTCGCTCCGGGAAGCCTGACCATCGCCAACTTTGACTCCAGTCTGACGGGAGCCGCGGCAGTGAATGCTTTTGGTACTCCGTATGGACTTTCACCCAAGAGTTTCCTTAAGACTGAATCAGCGTCAGACTTTACGTTCTTGGGAGGGCCGGGGCTGAATGGAATCCCATACAACATTCAGCAGCCCTATACCCAGTCATGGAACCTGGGCATTCAGCGAGCGCTGGGCGATACCCGAGCCCTGGAGATTCGGTACGTTGGGAGTCGCACCTTGCGGCAGTGGATTCAGACTGATCCCAATGAGGTCAACATCTTCGAAAATGGATTTCTGACGCAGTTCAAACAGGCGCAGGCGAATCTCAACGCCAACAACGCGAGTGGGAACCCAAGTTACGCGGGGAACTTTGCCAACCATGGCCTGCCGGGCCAGGGTGCACTTCCCATCTTTGCCGCCGCTTTCGTGGGAGGAAGCGAGTTCGCGCCGGCGTGCGCCGATGGAAGTGCCGCCGACTATTGCAATGGCCAATTCATCAGTCAATTGCAGAACGGCGCTGCTGGCGGGATGGCGGAGACGTTAGCAAATATTCAAGGCGCGGCCCCGTATTTCTGCAATCTGGTGGGATCGTCTTTCGCTCCCTGTGCCAACAACATCGGCTTTACCGGAGCGGGAGCTGGATACCCGATCAATTTCTTCCAGGCGAACCCGTACGCAGCTCAGACGGGCTTCACCAATGCAGTAAGCACCACGCTCTCGCAAGCCGAGGGATATTCGAATTACAACGCGCTCCAGGTGGATTTTCGTCAGCGCTCATGGCACGGGCTTCAGTTCGATGCCAACTACACGTGGAGCCATACCCTCGGCATCGCCAGTCAAAACAATTGGGTGGCGTCGTCAAATATCTTTACCTTGCGGAATATGCACTTGACTTACGGTCCTGCGCTCTTCGATCTACGCCATGTGGTCAACATCAATGGCACTTATGACCTGCCCTTTGGCAAAGGAAAAATGTTTGCCAATCGCGGTGGTGTCGTAAATCAGATCGTTGGCGGTTGGACGGTAGGGACGATCTTTACATTCCAGAGTGGAACGCCATTTCTTCTGGGGTCCAATGTGCAATACAACCCCAATCTCACGTTTAACGATTACGGAGACGCCGGCGTTGTCCTGAACGGTGTCAGTCGCTCCCAACTGCAAAGCGCAGTAGGCAAATATTCCATTGCCGGAACCCCCTCTGTAGCATTCATCAATCCGAAGTACCTGTCTCCTGGCGGTGGGGCAAATTCCACGTACATCACGCAGAACACGACTCCGGGCACCATTGGCCAAAGAGTCTGGCTCTACGGACCGCACGCCACCTATGACGACATATCCATCTCCAAGAACTTCCCAATTACCGAAAGAGTACGTTTCCTCTTTCAGACGGAGTTGCTAAACGCCTTCAACCATCCGGTGTTTGGACCTGGGGCAGGCAATGGCGGGACGTACGGGAATTTTCAGAATGGGTTCAGCTCAAATGTGAACTCCAGTGGCTTTGGAATTGGGACTGGACCTCTCAATCCCAATTTCTTGCCAACAGGTGGTGCTCGCCTGATCGAACTCCGGGGCAACATCGAGTTCTGACACGTCAGTGAATCAACTCACTTCGCAGATGCATTCCTGGGACCAGCGCATGATGCTTGGAATCGGGAATGCATTCTTTTTCTTGTTTCCGACTGAGAAGTGCTGCTCAAGCATCCAGGCGCAGGGTCGGATGGCCCAGTGTGCACCACTTCTGGCAGTCATCTTGAGGCACTTGTCGCTTTTGTCGAGTGTAGGACCTGTAAATTAACCCTAAACTAGCCGTTTCTTTCATGCCAAACGTTAAATACCTTTCTCGATCGCAAAGCAAAGGGACACGAAAGAAAAAGCGGAATCACGAGGCAGGACCACAGCAGCTTTCAACCGCTCCATGAACTCCAGCATCCGCTTCCTGATCGCCGCTTGCGTTCTTGCGCTGCTCGCGTCGCCTCGTTTACCCGCCCAAGGCACGCTCCAGGACTATCAGCGAGCGCAGCAATTTCTTCCTGGCAATCTTCGCCATATCGTCCACCTTGCGGAGGTCAATCCTCGCTGGATCGAGAAATCCAGCCGCTTCTGGTATCGCAAGTCTGCGCCCAGCGGTTCTGAATTCATTCTCGTGGACGCCGAGCATAACACCAGTGGTCCGGCGTTCGATCACTCTCGTTTGGCAGATGCCCTCTCCCATGCCGCTAAGCAGGAATACCCGCCATCGGATTTGCCCTTCCGGGAGTTCGACTTCGTGGATGACGGCAAGGGAATTCGGTTTTCGATCGACGGTGCCGAGTGGACTTGTTCCATCGTCAACTATGACTGCAAGAAAAATTCCTCTGAATCCAAACGCCCGAATGAAGAACTCTCCCCAAACAAGCGGTGGGCTGCTTTTGTAAGAGACCACAACTTGTTCTTGAGGGATACTTCTACCGGCACCGAGTTGCAGCTTACGCAGGACGGAGTTGCGGGATGGGACTACGCCACTCCTCTGCCATCGTTGCGCCTGATGGTGGATCAGGGCACAGAAGATGTTAAGCAGCCCGCCGCGGTCTTCTGGGCGCCTGACTCTTCAAAGCTGGTCACGTATCGGATCGATTCCCGAAACTCGGGACGCTTCACCAGTCTGCAATTCGTTCCTCCAAATCAGTTGCGGCCCAAAGCATTCACTTACGTTTACCCTCTTCCAGGTGAGGTGTTGGCTAAGGCCGAGCCGATCATATTTGACATTCAATCTGGCCGTCGGATCGATGTGAAAGACGCCTCGATCGAATTGCCATTTCAAGATGGCCCAGGCTTCGAGTGGTTTCCTGACAGCAAGAGCTTTTACTACGACTACGACGAGCGCGGCTACAAGGCCAAAGAACTCCGCATTGTGGATGCTTCAACCGGTGAACAAAAACTTGTGATTCGCGAGCAGGCGGATACCTACGTGGATCCCGGCGAGACGTTCTATCGATTTGTGAAGGGAACAGGTGAGGTTCTGTGGGGTTCAGAGCGAGATGGTTGGGATCACCTCTACCTTTACGGCAAAACCGGGCAACTCGAAAACCAGCTCACGCAGGGCGACTGGGTGGTCCGGCAGATTGAGCATGTAGACGAAGCAAATCGACGTGTGTATTTCTCTGCCAGTGGGCGCGAAAAGGGCGAGGATCCTTATCAAGCGCATCTTTACAGAGTTGGGTTTGATGGTAAGGGGCTGCAGTTGCTCACGGCCGAGAATGCGAACCACTCCATCGACTTCTCGCCCGACGGTTCGTACTTCATCGATGGATATTCTCGTCCTGATTTGCCCGACAAAATCGTCCTTCGCCGCGCCAAGGACGGTTCAGAGGTTCGCATGCTGGAAGAGTCAGATCCCAGCCCGTTAACCAAAATGGGATGGAAAGCGCCCGAACCTTTCCGGGGAAAAGCCTCCGATGGTACGACCGATTTATACGGGCTCGTCTGGCGTCCGTCGAACCTCGATACGTCGAAAAAATATCCGATCGTCGAGTTTGTCTATACAGGGCCACAATCGTTGTTTGTCCCAAAGACGTTTAGCACTTTCTGGCTGCAGTCGATGTCCGAGCTGGGATTTGTCGTCGTGATGGTTGACGGCCGGGGCACAGCTGGGCGCTCACGAGCTTTTCACCAGTTCTCCTATAGAAATCTGGGAGGCGCATTCGAAGATCACGTTGCCATGATCAAGCAGATGGCGGCCAAGTATCCATACATGGATATTGAACGCGTGGGAATCTTCGGAACCTCGGCGGGCGGTTATGGCGCAGCACATGCCATGCTCGCGTTCCCAGACTTCTACAAAGTCGGTGTCACTACTTCAGGGGATCACGACGCGCGTCTCGATAAGGCTTGGTGGAACGAACTGTACCAGGGATATCCGGTGCAAGATGACTACGTGCAGCAGTCCAATGTCACGATGGCCAGTCGTTTGAAAGGACATCTGCTCATCGAGCACGGCGATATCGACGATAACGTTCATCCGGTCGAGACAATGCGGTTGGTTGATGCTCTGATGAAGGCCAATAAAGATTTCGACATGCTGTTTGTGCCCAATATGTTTCACGGAGAGAGTGGGGAACACGCTCCTTACCTAGTCCGTCGGCGGTGGGATTACTTCGTAAAGTATTTGCTTGGCGTTACACCGCCGGCCAACTTCGAAGTCAAAGAAGACCGGGAAGGGCGTAATCCTCGAAGGCGTCGTCGTTAGTTGTTGTCTGTGGTGGCCTGAAACTTAGAGAGAGTCTCGGATGGACCGAAGAACATTTCTGCACGGCATGGCGGTTAGCGCCGCTGGTCTGGAGCTGCTGGACCATCAGTTAGTTTCCACAGCCGAGGCCCGACCGCATCCATCCCCGAGTGGAGTCCCAACTCCCGTTGTCTCGGTCGACGGTTACACGGTCATTTCCGAATTCAAAGCCAAGGACATCCATTGGAAAGTCTATGAGGATCTGCGCACCCGCGATGGAGCGATGGTCTTCTTGTCTTCGGCCGGGAGCACCGTATCTTTGCCGAAGAGCGCCGAAGCCTCTTTTGCGGAAGGAACACCCTATTTGGGCCTCGCACTGAAAGACATCGGAGTATCATCCGCTGACCTGCTGGCTGACCGACTCCTCACGAACGGCGATCCCGATCCGGAAGCGGTTAGGACAGCCGCGCCGCCGATGGCCTCGGCGGAGAAGAATCCACGAAGCTGGACGACTTTCGTGGGAACGAAAGAAGCCTACGACGTCACTCCTGTTTACCGCGGCGGCGGCACGCGCACCTATCATCCCGGTCAGTACTCCGCAGGATTCCGCGAAGCGATCAAATCAGGACAGATTTACGACGGGCTCGTTGGCGGATGGATGCCCGCGGTCCGCAAAGTAATTACTGGCTCTGGAAACGGTTATTGGGAGGTCATCCTCTTCGGTGATGTACGCCCGAACAAGAACAAGTACATTGTGCACACGTGGCATCGAACCGCGCGTATCGAGAATGGGCAGATCGCTGAAGTTATTTACGGAAACAGTTATCCCGCGTATCCTCCTGCGCGCCGGGATCCCAAGCCCGAGGAGTTTTATCGCGCATTGTTAGAATTCGCTGACTACTGGCAAGGCCGTGTTGACGATTTCGCTCCCACTTCGTTGCCTGACAAAGATTGGATCGACCTTTCGAAACACTCTTTTGCCAAAGAGTTGATGACGCGTCCTGCCGGCCTTTATCCGAAGTACGGCGCGGTCGATCGGGATTATGCCGGATCAGAGTACGACGCCTTCCAGGACATATTCACCAGCGCTATCTATACCAATATGGAGTGGGGCAGGTTGGAGACAGCGCGCCTGTTCATCGATAACTATTTTTCGGAATATGTCGACGAAAAGGGAATGATCGACATGCGGGGCCCGGAGACTGCGCAGTTTGGTCTAACGCTGTCTCTTCTGGCACGTTATTTCAACTACACGCGTGACAGCCAATTACTCCTCAAGTACAAAAGCAAAATCGAAGCAACGGCGAGAATGCTGGCCGAGATGCACAACGAGAGTCTTCGATTGCCTGAGCAGAATCCAGGCTACGGTCTGATCCGCGGGTGGAGCGAATCCGACTCGTGCTTGCATGAAGATCCGTCATTGTATTGGCAGGCTTATTACGCGAACAGCGCATTTGCCGCGCGCGGATTCAAAGACATTGCGAAGACTTGGACGCAGTTAGCTCATTCAACTTCAACACCGGCCATGCAATCTCTGGCCGATCAATGGGTCAGCCGCAGCAAGAGGTTGCAGGATCAGACGGTCAAGAGTGTCACCAGGTACATACAAAGGGATAAAACGCCTCCGTATATAGGAATCTTCCCGGGAACCACCCTTACATTCCGTGAGTCTCTCGAGAAAGAGCGGCCGAGTCCGCAGCAGTGGCCGCATCGGCCGTACGCGGAACTGCTCCAGGCGGACATCTTGCCGCGTGATGTCGCAAACCTCGTCATCGACTGCATGCGAGCATACGGAGCCACTACACTCGGGGTCGTCGCAAACGTCTGGCGTTTCACTCCTGAGGGACGCGAGATTCTGGGCTTCATCTCATATGGATATGCACAAGCGCTCCTGCGCCTCGACCGCATTGAAGAGTTCTTGTTATTTCTATACGCTCATCGCTATCACGCTCATACGCGCGGGAGTTGGACAGCAGGTGAGGTGACCGGTATCACCGGCGATTCGGGAACCTACTGCGTTCCGGCTCAGCAGACGATTCCGCTGCTAGTTCGCTGGATGTTGGTGTTGGAAGACTCTGACCAAGACATTTTGTATCTTGCAAAGGGGTTGCCGCGAGATTGGGTTGGTTCTGGAAAGCCTATCCAGGTTCAGAACGTCCCTACACGCTGGGGAAGAGTTAGTTTTGATCTGCTCACCAAGAATGACAACAAATCTGTCGTTGCGAACGTAGACCTGACCGGAGCCACCTTGCCAAGCGAATTGCATTTCAAGGTTCGACTCCCATCCCGAATGGCGCTTCAACATGTAACCGTAAACGGCAAATCCGCAGCCTTGGCAGGTCTTCATCGCGATACAGTGGTGATTGCAACAGAGAACAAGAAACAGTTTGAAATTATCGGACAGATGGCGTGAATTAGGGCTGTATTGTGTACATGTAAAGAAGGGGTGGTCGACGATGAAATCCAGATTCTTGATCGTCTTTTTATTGACAATAGCATGCAGCGCGATGGCTGCCGATTCCACGTTAGCCGCGACTCCGCCAATGGGCTGGAACAGCTGGAACCACTTTGCCTGCAAAGTGGCGGCCGACGATGTTCGCGCAGCCGCCGATGCTATCGCCAGTAACGGGATGAAGGACGCCGGCTATGTTTACGTCAATATCGACGACTGCTGGCAGGGAGATCGCGACGTGCAGGGCAGGATTCGACCCAACGCAAGGTTTCCCGACATGAAAGGCTTGGTGGACTACATTCACAGCAAAGGATTGAAAGCTGGTATTTACTCTTCGCCGGGACCGAAAACGTGCGCCAAATACGAAGGCAGCTATCAGCACGAAGAGCTAGACGCGCAGCAATACGCCGAGTGGGGATTCGACTACCTTAAATACGACTGGTGCAGCGCAGAGAGGGTCTATCAGCACAGTGACATGATCGCGGTGTACAAGAAAATGCATGACGCGCTCGTCCGTACTGGACGGCCGATCGTTTTCAGTTTGTGTCAGTACGGCTATGAACGAGTGTGGCGCTGGGGGGCATCAGTCGGGGGCAACTTATGGCGCACGACAGAAGACATCAACGATCACTACGACCGGATGTCGGTCATTGGATTCGACCAGAATGGGTTAGAGTCATTCGCTGGAGCGGGACACTGGAATGACCCCGACATGCTTGAAGTGGGAAACGGCGGGATGAATCACGACGAATATATTACCCACATGAGTCTTTGGGTCTTGCTCGCTGCGCCGCTGTTGGCAGGGAATGATCTGTCAAAAATGAGCCAGGAGACATTGGACATCCTCACCAATAAGGAGGTGGTTGCGGTCGATCAGGATTTGAAAGGGCAGCAAGGACGCCGCGTCGCACAAGAAGGTCCGCTGGAGGTGTGGGCGAAACCTCTCGCTGACGGCTCGGTTGCGGTTGGCCTGTTCAATCGTGGCGAATCAGTGAATCCAATTACGGTCAATTTGAAAGATATCGGATTTCGGAAGCAAGTCCAGGTTCGTGACCTGTGGCAGCACAAGAGCTTGGGATCTTTTGAGGGAAGTTTTACGGCGCAAGTTCCGCGTCACGGTGCCGTTCTCGTGAAGGTGCAGTAGGGAAGTGAGATTCGGGGCGAGACTAGATATTTATGATTTGGAACGTCGACCCGCGTTTTCCGGCTCGATCTGAGATTCCTTGCGCTTTTGTTCGAGCACTTCCTTGAGAGAGTCGCCCGCGTGCAGGATGTGGACGCGCAGAAGTTCGCAGGCCGCGGTAACGTCGCGCTGACGACAAAATTCAAGGATCTGGTGATGCTCTTCATTCGCGCGCTGCACACCATGGGTCAAGTACAACTGCAGCCGCGTATAGCGTTCGCCGCTGTTGTTGACGTTGCGGATGATGGCCATGAAGCGGGGTTGATTGGCTCGAGAATAAAGAATGGAATGAAATTGCCAGTTCAGGCGTCCCCAGGCTGAAAGATGTTCAGGCCGGCGGAGTTCGCTGACGTACTTTCGTAGCACTGCATCCGCTTCAGAGAAGTCCTCTTCAGTCAGATGAGGTATCGACAACTTCAGGACTTCTGGCTCGAGCAGGGCACGGATTGAGAACAGTTCTCCGATATCACTCGGCGATAGTGCCGGAACGATCGCACCACGGTTGGGAACGATGGCAATGAGACCTTCAGCGTCGAGCTGGCGAAGCGCCTCACGGACCGGGATGCGGCTCACCTGATATTGGGTAGCAATCGCGTCCTGGCGGAGTTGAGCTCCTTCGGGGATTTCGCCCCGGATGATTTGCTCCCGCAGCTTGTCGGCTACCGCAGAGGGCAGCGACTGGCGAGGAATGCCGGAGTAGGATTGGTTCTCGAGGTCCATTCGGCGATCTGGCTACGACTCCGAATTGCGCGAATCGAGTATATCGCAGGTTGTATCCAGGAAGATGTTTTGGGGGTATCGGAACGCTTAACAAATGTCCTTTTTTCATGCGCTTGGAAACCATTTCCGGCGCGGCATAACGGGGATGGGAGAAAGGTTTGACGATTGCATATTGTATCCATAATATGGATCAGAGGTTTTGTTGAGAGAGTAGTTCGTTAGGCAAATTTTTGGATGATAAGCAACGAGTGGCAAAGAGTTAAGGTGATCGACTCCCATACCGGAGGGGAGCCGACCCGTCTCGTGATCAGCGGTGGTCCTGACCTGGGTAACGGTGATTTGGCAACGAGGTTAGAGCGCTTTCGCCGGGACTACGATACCTTCAGGTCCGCTGTGGTCAACGAGCCCAGAGGATCCGATGTGGTGGTCGGCGGACTGCTGTGCAAACCCTTAGATCCGGAATGCGCCTCTGGCGTCATCTTCTTTAATAATGTCGGCTACCTCGGGATGTGTGGCCACGGAACTATCGGGCTGGTCGCAACGCTCTGCCATATGAACAGGATTGCTCCAGGCAAACATAAGATCGAGACACCAGTCGGTATCGTATCGGCGGTGCTACACGAGAGCGGTGACGTGACAGTAAATAATGTCGCCAGCTACCGCAGCGCGGAGAACGTGAAAGTAACGGTTCCGAATTATGGGGATGTCTATGGTGACGTCGCTTGGGGTGGAAACTGGTTTTTTCTGGTGCGCCATCATGAGAGGGAACTTAGCCTCAAGAACCTCGATGAACTAACGGCTTTCACCTGGGCTATTCGCGTGGCGTTACGAGAAAACCGGATTACTGGTGACCACGGGAAAGAAATCGACCATGTGGAGTTATTCGCCGCATCCCAAAAAACAGGGGTCGACAGCAAGAATTTCGTACTTTGTCCTGGCAAGGCTTATGACCGCTCTCCTTGCGGAACTGGCACCAGCGCAAAGTTGGCTTGCCTCTATGCAGACGGGAAAATCAAAGAAGGACAGACTTGGCGGCAAGAGAGCATTGTTGGCAGCGTTTTTGAAGGAAGCATAAGGGTGGAAGGCGGCAAGGTATATCCGAGCATCAAGGGCTCTGCTTTCGTGAATGCGGAAGCAGATCTGTTG
>Ga0126379_10000049_pt1 | contig 56652 bp, 48 predicted proteins | sample PanSoiMetPlot_24_FD_92640 | JGI IMG/M metagenome (GOLD analysis project Ga0126379, IMG submission 92640) | Tropical forest soil microbial communities from Panama - MetaG Plot_24 | ecosystem: Environmental > Terrestrial > Soil > Tropical forest > Bulk soil | place: Panama | collected 2016-02-17
AGGTCGCGAATCCGAACAAGGCCGCCTGAGGCCAGGAGGTGATTGCGGAGTCGAATTGTCCGTTGGACAGCACGTTGCGTCCGCACGAGACGAGCTCGCTCTGCGAGGCGGCCGAGAGTAGGCAGAGCGCCGCAATCGCCAGCGCGATCAGGATCTTCTGGGAGAGTGGCATGTTGGTGGAGTAGTGTTTCAAGGTATCACAACACCCGAGAGGTCACATCCTCGTCAGGAACTTCTCCGGCTCGGGCACCCTCTCCCTCTGGAATGCCGCGGACCTCTCTCCCAGCGGCTTCGTCGCCGCCCCGCCGGGGAGCTTCCCCTTCGGCGCCTGCAGCGACGGTGCGAGCTTCTGGATCTCGCTCTTCAACGACGGGGAGCTGGCCCGCTTCTAACCGCCGGAATCGACCGGCCGGTTTCCCGGCGAGTACTTGACGACCCGCGCCTTCTCCAGCGTCACGAGGCCCTCGGGGACCATCTCGTCGAGCAGGACGAGAAGCCGCTCGATCCGTTCCTGCGTGTCCACCACCTCGATGACGATCGGCAGGTCCTCGGAGAGCCGCAGGATGTGCGTCGTGTGCAGGACGCTCCTCGCGCCGAACCCGGCGATCCCCTGGAAGACCGTCGCCCCGGCGAAACCTTCCCGGCGAAGCCGCTCGAGAAGGGCTGTCGTGAGCGGCTGGTGGTGCCACTTGTCGGATTCCCCGACGAAGATCCGGGCGAGGACCTGCTCCCCATCGAGAACCCGCATGGTCGTTTCCTTTCCGGGTCAGCGGACCCACGCCTGGGCCAGAGCCACGCCCAGGAAACCGCCCAGCAGGCACGCCAGGCTCATCACGCCGAAGTTTAGGACGCCAAGGTAGTAGGCCCCGTCACGCAGGTAGCGGACGGTCTCGTAGTTGAAGGCCGAGTAGGTCGTGAAGCCGCCGAGGAAGCCCGTCGTCAGCGCAAGCCTCAGCGTCGGGCCGATGAGGTCGGTCGCGAGCGAGACGTGCATGACCGCCCCGACCAGGATGGAACCGAGGAGATTGACCGCCAGGGTGCCCCAGGGAAACGAGGTCCCGAGCAAACCCAGGAGCCAGCCGCCGAGGAAATACCGCGCTGCCGTACCGGCCGCGCCTCCCACGCAGATCCAGAACAACCGAGCCACAAGAACCTCCTACGTTTTCGCTCTTCGTAGGAGTCATTGGCCGCCCTCAGGGCGGCGGTTGTGGCGAACTCCACCGCCGGAGCCGAGACATTAGCACGACCCCCTTTTCCACCGACGGTGCGGGAGGGGCGGGCCGAAACTGGATCGATTGTCATCCTGAGCGCAGGGAAGGATCTTCTCCGGTCGGACGTTTTGCATCGCCCCGGAAAATCGCGTATAACTCGCCGTTCCTCGGGGCGTAGCGCAGCCTGGTAGCGCACTCGGTTCGGGACCGAGTGGTCGGTGGTTCAAATCCACTCGCCCCGACCAAAACGTCGCTCCGCGCCTCCCCGGGATCTGCGCTTTGGCGCACCGCTTCGCGCCGCGTGGAGGAGCAGACGGATTACTGGATTCGGGCGCCGAGGTGGCCGCCGGAGAAGTCCACGCGGAGGACGCGGGAGCCGCCGGCGGGCATCTGCGTCGAGGTCGTGGCGAACGTGGACGCGGGGATGTCGGGCCCCGAGAGCCAGACCTTGACGTTCAGCGCTCCCGCCTGGACCGGGATGGAGACGTCCACGGTTCCGGTCTCCTTGACGGTCTTGAAGAGACCCTCCTTGCGGACGAACGAGAAAGGCTTCCGAAGCAAGATCTGGTCGTTGACGGCGACCATCAGGTGCCCCTCCGAGACGGGCGAATCGAAGAGCAGCCGCAGGATCGGGATCGCGGAAGCGGCCTGGACGGGCGCCGGAGCGGCGGTGGGCGCCGCCTCCGGCTTGGCCTTGACCGGGACCGCGGTCGGCTTGCGGGCCGCGGCAACCTGCTTGCTCGCCTTCTTCTTGGCCGCCGCATCGGCCTCGGCGATCTTGGCCTCCGAATCGTCCCGGATCTTCTGGGCCTCCGCGCGGTTCGCGTCGAGCGCGAGGACGTCCTCGGCCTGCTTCTTCGCGGCCTCGTAGTTGCCCTCGTTGAACGCCGTGGTGGCGTCCTGGACCATCTTCTCCACTTCGGCGGTCTTCTTGGCCTCCTGCTGCTTCCCGGCCAGCGCGGCCTCGGCGGTCTGCACGTACTGCCGCGCGGCGTTGCTGTTGGGGTCCTTCTCCAGGACCTTGCGGAAAAGCACGAGGCTCTCCTGGTACTTCCCCGCGGCGAGGAGCTTGCGCCCCTCCTCCAGGTCTTTGCGCGTGTCCGCCACCTCCCGCACCCGAGCCTCGTTGACGGCGACCGAGGGACGCGATGCGGACGAGCTGCGCACCAGGAGGGCGATGACGATGAGCAGGAAGATCGCGCCCACGCCGATCGTGATGCGCCAGAACCAGTAGGGGTTGACCTGCTCCTTGGAGACCTTGCGCCAGTCGGTCTTTTTCCAGTCGATGGACTTGAGGGCGGCGAGCTTGGCCTTGAGCATCCCGCCGACGTCGGGGCGGGGAGGAAGCTGGCCGGTCCGGCGGGTCGGGGCAGCCGGAGGCGGCGGAGGCTTGGGCGGAGCAGAAGAGGGAGCGGGAGCTGCCGTGGGAGCGGGAGCGGGACTGGAAGGCGGCGGGGACGGAGCGCGAGCCTTCGACTTCGAGGCGCTTGCCTCGGCGGCCGCGGGCCCAGGGCCCGGAACCGGCGCCGCCTCGGTCGGCCGCCGCGATGCTGAGGCTTCCGCCTCCCGGGCGCCCTCGGCCGCAATCGCGGCGAGGTTCTCCATCTTCGCGGTCGGCGCGTTGTGCTCCGCCGGGGTGCTCGGCGCGCCGGAGATGACGGTCCCCAGGTCCGCCATCGCCTTCTGTTCCTCGAGGTGGGCCCGGAGCTGCTGGAGGGCGAGAGCGAAATCCTTCCCCCGCTGGTAGCGGTTCCAGGGGTCCTTGGCCATCGCGCGGCCCACGATCGGGTTGAACTCGGGAGGGACCTCGCTCGAAAGGTCCGCGGGCGGCGTGAAGTCCTCGTGGACGATCTTGTAGGAGATGGCTGTCAGGTTCTCGCCCGAGAACGGCTTGCGCCGAGTCAGGAGTTCGTAGAGGACGACACCCAGCGAGAAGATGTCGCTCCGGCCGTCCACCGGCGAGCCCGACACCTGCTCCGGCGACATGTAGTTGGGGGTGCCTAAGAACTGCCCGGTCGTCGTCAGGTTGGAGGAGGCGATTTTCGCGATGCCGAAGTCGGTGATCTTCACCTTCTCGTCGGCGGTGACGATGATGTTGGCCGGCTTGATGTCGCGGTGGATGATCCCTTTGCGGTGGGCGTAGTCCATCGCCTCGGCGACCTGGGCGATCATGTCCGCGACCTGGTCCGAGGTAAACGGCGCCTTCTCCATCAGGAGGCCCTTCAGGGTCTTGCCCTCGATGTATTCCATGGCGATGAAGGAGATCTGCGTGTCCGGGTCCTCCCCGATGTCGTGGATGGTCACGATGTTGGGGTGCGACAGGATCCCGGCGGTCTGGGCCTCGCGGATGAATCGCTCGCGGAACTCGCGAGACTCCGAGTCGTCGTCGCCCATGGAGGACGCGCGGATCGTCTTGATCGCGACCATCCGGCCGATGACCGGGTCGCGGGCCAGGTACACGATGCCCATCGCGCCCTTGCCGAGCTCGCTCAGGACCTCGTAGCGGCCGAGCTTCGCGAGCCGCGCTCCGGCGGCGTCTCGTTCCGCCATCAGGTCAAAGGAACCGGCGCCAGAGCCCAGATGCGCCGCAGATCGAGAGTCGCCCTGTGCATCAGAGGCGTCGATTCTAGTCTCTGCTCGTCGGGGGGGTCAATGAATCCGGGCCCCTCGAACGGGGCCGGCGCCAGCGGATCCGGGGAGGAATCAGCCAGCCGATCGTGATCCCCGCGAAGACCAGCAGCCCCACCGCGATCACAAACGCGACTCCGATCCCGAAGCAGGAAAGGGCGGTCACGCTTCAATATAATCCGCCAACCATGAAAATCTTCTCCGCACCGGAGCTTCGCAACGTGGCCGTGGTGGGCCACAACACCGTCGGAAAAACGACCCTGGTCGCCTCTCTGCTCCACGTCGCCGGGGCCACGACCCGGCAGGGGCGGATCGAGGACGGAACCTGTCCGACGGACTTCGACACCGAGGAAATCGAGCGAAAGATCTCGATCAACCTATCCTGTGCCCACGCCCTCTATCGGGACGTCAAGATCAATTTCCTGGACGCGCCGGGGTACGGCATTTTCGCCCCGGAGGCCCGGGCCGCCATCGCCGCCGCCGACTCGGTGATCCTCGTCTGCGACGCGGTCTCCGGCGTCGAGGTGCAGACCGAGAAGATGTGGAAGTTTGCCAAAGAGTTCGAGAGGCCGGTCCTCATCGTCGTCAACCGGATGGACCGGGAACGGGCCTCCTTCGAGAGGGCCCTGGAGTCCCTCCAGAAGAAGTTCGGTCGCGAGGTCGTGGCCCTCCAGATCCCCCTGGGCGAGGAGAAGGGCTTCCGCGGCACCGTGGACCTCGTCCGGATGGAAGCCCACATCACCGAGGGGGGCAAGCGGTCCGACGGGCCGATTCCGCCGGAGCTGGCCGACCGGGCCAGGGCCGAGCACGAGAAGCTGGTCGAGATGGTCGCCGAGGGCGAGGACGAGCTGATGGAGAAGTTCTTCGCCCAGGGGACGCTGGACGCCGCGGAGATCGTTCCCGGCCTCAAGAAGGAGATCGCGGCGCGGAAGATCTTCCCGGTCCTCTGCGCCTCTTCCAACCTCGAGGTCGGCGCCCAGAGGATCCTCGACGCGTGCGTCTCGCTGCTTCCCTCCCCCGAGGGCTCGACGGTCGAGGGGACCGGCAAGGACGGCAAGCCCGCCAAGATCTTCACCAACGAGAAGGACCACGCGGTCGCCCAGGTCTTCAAGACGGTCTCGGACCCGTTCGCCGGGCGAATCACCTACATGCGTGTGCGCTCCGGGCACTTCCAGTCCGACGGCAACTACTGGAACGCTTCCCGCGGCATCCCGGAGCGTTTCTCGGGGCTCTTTCTCCCGCAGGGCAAGGAGCACGTCAACGTGCCCGAGGTCCGCGCGGGGGACATCGTCGCCGTGGCCAAGCTGAAGGAGACCGTCACGGGCGACACGATCACGACCAAGGACCATCCCGTGGTCCTGCCGCGCCTCGTCGTCCCGGAGGCGGCCATCGCCTATGCGATCGAGCCGAAGGCCAAGGGCGACGAGGACAAGATCTCCACCGCGCTCCACAAGCTGATCGAGGAGGACCCCTCGCTCCACTTCCAGCGCGACGAGGAGACCAAGGAGTTCCACCTGGCCGGCGCCTCGCAGCTCCACGTCGAGATCGCGGTGGCGAGGCTGAAGAAGCGCTACGGCGTCGAGGTCATCCTCCATCCGCCCAAGGTCCCCTACCGCGAGACGATCACCCGCAAGGCCGAGGCCCACGGCCGGCACAAGAAGCAGACAGGCGGCCACGGGCAGTTCGCCGACTGCAAGATCAAGGTCGAGCCGCTCCCCCGCGGCGCGGACTTCGAGTTCGTGGACGACATTTACGGGGGCGCGATCCCGAGAAACTTCATCCCGGCCGTCGAAAAGGGGATCCAGGAGGTCCGCCGCAAGGGCTTCCTGGCCGGCTACCCGATGGTGGACTTCCGCGTGATCCTCTACGACGGCCAGTACCATGACGTGGACTCCTCGGAGCTCGCCTTCAAGCTGGCCGGGGCCCTCGCCTACAAGGAGGCGATGGAGAAGGCCAGGCCGACGCTTCTCGAGCCGATCATGAACGTCGAGGTCTCCGCCCCCAACGAGTACGTCGGCGACCTGATGGGCGATCTCTCCTCCCGGCGGGGCAAGGTTCAGGGCATGGAGACCGGGACCGACGAGACGATCATCAAGGCGCAGGTGCCGATGTCCGAGATGCTGACCTACGGCGCGCAGCTTCGCTCGATCACCCAGGGGAGAGGCTCCTTCCAGCTGGAGTTCTCCCACTACTCGGAAGTGCCCCACTCCAACCAGGAAAAGATCATCGCCCAGTCCAGGGCCGAGAAAGCCGCCGCCACGTAGGGGAAGGCCTCGAGCCTCCGGCGTAAGGCTCCCGGACCCGGACCGTCCACGGTTGCTTCGCTTCGGGGCGAGCCGTGTCATGATTCTGGTCAAAGGGAGGAGACCATGCCGATTTCCCGCCCGGGCTCCCGCCTTGCCGCCCTTTTCGTTGCCGTGCCTTTGTCTATTTTTCTTGGAGCCTCGAGCGCGCTCCTCGGAGCATGCGGACCCTTCACGGATTTCACCGATGCCGGTTTCTGTCCGTTCGTCCTGGAGATCTTCTACCTCGGGATCACCACCGGTACGACGCCAACGACCTACGACCCCGCGAGCTTCGTCTCGAGGCTCCAGATGGCCACCTTCCTCTCGCGGACCGTGGACGGCGTTCTGCGGCGCGGCAGCCGCCGAGCCGCTCTCGATCGCTTCTGGCGCCCTCAGAACTCCGGAGCCCTCGGACTGACCACCATCGGAGCGCTTCCGTTTCTCTGCAGCTCCGACGGAGCGGACGTCTGGACCGCGAACCAGGTCGCTAACTCGGTCTCGCGGGTGCGCGGATCGGACGGCAAGCTCCTCGAAACCTGGACCGGCGCCAACTTCGCTTATGGCGTGATGGTCGCGATGGGCCGCGTCCTCGTCACCGGGGCGGTCGGGGTCGGAGGTCCCTTCGCCGTCTATTCGATCGATCCGTCGCAGCCGGCCGGGGCGGTTACGGTCGCCGCGAACGCCGTGGGGACGGGTCCTCAGGGCATCACGTTCGACGGTGGCCGCGTCTGGACCGCCAATTCCGCCAATTCCAACGGCTCCGTCTCCATCATCACACCCGGTCCGATCCCGTGGACGGTGACGACCGTCGGGACCGGCACGCAACTGATCGGCGCGGTTTTTGACGGAACAAACGTGTGGGTCACGGCAAATGCGGCCGGCAAGCTCTTCAAGCTCGACCCGGCGGGAGGCATCCTTCAGACTGTCACTGTAGGCTCAAATCCATACCATCCAACCTTCGACGGCACCAACATCTGGGTCCCGAATGCCTTCAGCGACTCGGTGAGCGTCGTTCGGGCCTCGACCGGCGTGATTCTCCAGACTCTTACCGGCAACGGGATCGCGGGTCCGACCGCGGCGGCGTTCGATGGTGAGCGGATCCTCATCGCCGGCTCGGGAGGCTCGATCTCTTTCTGGAAAGCGGCAGACTTGACCCCGCTCGGTTCCGTCGCAACGGGGCCGGTCGGGCCGTTGGGCGCCTGCAGCGACGGCCTCCAGTTCTGGGTGACCTACAACACGTCGAACCAGCTCGCGCGGTTCTAGCGATCGTCAGAATCGCGCCAACTTGTTGACGTCGGCCAGCGCGATCCAGAAGTAGACGCCGTCGCTGCACGCGTTCAAGGGGCCGGTGCTCGTCCCGGTCGAGACCGACCCGATCGGCGTCAGGTCCGCGGCCTTCCAGATCGAGACGAAATCCGATCCGTTGCTCACGGTCCGCGACAGGAAGGCCGCCATCTGGAGGCGCGTGACGGTGGAGGAGGGATCGTAGGTCGTGGGCGTCGTCCCGGTCGTGATGCCCAGATAGAAGATCTCCAGGACGAAGGGGCAGAAGCCGGGGTCGGTCAAATCCGTGAACGGCCCGCACTGTCCAAGAAGCGAGCTGCCGGCTCCGGACAGGAGAGCCGCGGCGAGAGCTGCCGCAGGAATCGACGGGAAGGGATGGACGACATGGGTTCCTCCTTTGGCGGGAAAGGGACGGTCAGAGCTTCGAGCCGGCCGCCTCGTCGAGCAGCCAGAGAAGCGTCCCGCGGCTCGGGTTGACCCCGGCCGCGGGAAGATCTTTTCGCCGTCCGCGTTTCTGGAGCACCCCGGCGACGACTGCCGCCTTCCCGTCGCCGGAGACCAGGAAGATCACCCGTCGGGCGGCGTTGATCGCGCGCAACGTCAGGGTGATCCTCGGCTCCTTCGATCCGGGCATGAAGTTCTCGACGACGAGGCGTTTGCTTTCCGCCAGAGCCGGCGTGCCCGGGAAGAGCGAAGCGGTGTGGCCGTCCCCGCCCAGGCCCAGGAGGACCAGGTCCAACCTGGGCGGCCGGCCGGGCACGTGCGCGCGCAGGGACCTCTCGTAGGCCCCCGCGGCCCGGCGGGGCGCGTCCTCCCCTCTCATCCGGAAGATCCGCCGAGGCGGGATCCGGAGCGGATCGAAGAGCTCCTCGCGGGCCATCCGAAAATTGGACCGCTCGCTGTCCGGCGGCACGCACCGCTCGTCCCCGAAGAAGAAGCGGACCGACTCCCACGCGACGGCGCCCCGATGCGGAGCCTTTGTCAGTCGCCGGTAGAGCGCGCGCGGCGTCGAGCCGCCGGAGAGTGCCACGTGAAAGAGCCCGCGCTTGCCGATGGCTTCGGCCGCGCTCCTGGCGAACTCGTCCGCCGCGGCCACGGCGAGCGACTCGGCGTCGGGGACAACGGCGATCTCGAAGGAGGTCGGAGCGGCGGGCCTCGGTCCTAGAGCGTCCGCCAACGTCGTCCTTCGCGGGCGAGGAACTGGTCCGCGGCGTCGGGCCCCCACGTCCCCGAGGCGTAGTTGGGGAAGTCCGGCGGCGGCTTCTTCTCCCACGCCTGGATGATCGGCATGACGACGCGCCAGGCGTGCTCGACCTCGTCCCCCCGGGTGAAGAGCGTCTGGTCGCCGTGCGTGATGTCGAGGAGCAGGCGTTCATAGCCTCCCTGGATCGGCGCGCCGAGCTTCGAGTACGGGAAATCCATGTACACGGACTGGACCTGCAGGCGGGTGCCCGGGATCTTCGCGTCGAACTTCAGCGAGACCCCTTCGCCGGGCTGGATGCGAAGCCTCAGGACGTTGGGATTGAGCATGCCCGCGCCGCGCGAGAAGAGCGGATGCGGGACCCGCTTGAACTCGATCGCGATCTCCGAGACGCGGTCCGCCAGCCGCTTGCCGGAGCGAACGTAGAACGGCACTCCCGCCCACCGCCAGTTGTCGATGGAGAACCTCACCGCGGCGTAGGTCTCCCGGTTCGAGCGGGGATCCACCTTCTCTTCGGAGCGGTAGCCGGGCACACTCCGTCCTCCGACGACGCCGGGACCATACTGCCCGCGCACGGCCCACTCGTCGATGGACTCCTCGCGGATGGGGCGGATGGACTGGAGGACCTTGACCTTCTCGGCCCGCACCGCGTCGGCCTCGAAGGCCACCGGCGGCTCCATCGCGGTCAGGCAGAGGAGCTGCAGCAGGTGGTTCTGGAACATATCCCGGATGATGCCGGCGTTCTCGTAGTAGCCTGCGCGATGCTCGACTCCGACGGACTCGGCGACCGCGATCTGGACGTGGTCCACGTAGCGGTTGTTCCAGAGCGGCTCGAAGATGCCGTTGGCGAAACGCAGCACGAAGATGTTCTGGACGGTTTCTTTCCCCAGGTAGTGGTCGATCCGGTAGATCTGCTGCTCCTTGAAGACCGTGGAAAGCTCGGCGTTCAACTGCCGGCCGGATTCGAGGTCGTGGCCGAACGGCTTCTCGACGACGACGCGGGCCCAGCCGTGGTCCGGCCGGGCGAGCCCCGACTCGCCCAGGAACTTCACGATCGTCGGGTCCGCTTCGGGCGGCGTGGCGAGGTAGAAGATGCGGTTGCGGTTGCCGCGGCGCTTCCCCTCGATCTCGCCGAGCGCGGCCTTGAGCTTCTCGTAGAGCGCGCCGTCCTCGAAGTCCCCGGGGATGTACCGCACCGTCGCCGGCAGGTCGCCTGGCCGCCCCTGCGTCGGCGGCGTGAACTCCTCGGCGCCCTTCTCGAGGTAGGCGCGGAAGTCCCCGTCGCTGTAGGGAGAGCGGGCCAGCCCGACGATCGCGAAGTCCGGGGAGATCGCCCCGTCGCGGGAGAGGTGGGCGATCGCCGGGGCGAGCAGCCGCCGAGTCAGGTCGCCGGAGGCGCCGAAAATGACGATCGTGCAGGGCGGGCGGATCTTCTCCTCTTCGGACTCCCCCGCCGCCTCGACCGCCGGCGCCGTGGCCCGGGGCTCGAGCTCGACCGAGGTCTCTCTCATTCCGGCTTGACCGCGTGGCCGCCGAACTGGTTGCGCAGGGCGGCGATGACCTTCGCGGAGAAGGACTCGTCCTGCCGCGAGAGAAACCGCGCGAAGAGCGCGTCGGCGAGCGTCGGGACCGGGACGGCCCGCTCGATCGCCTCGTGCAGCGTCCATCGCCCCTCGCCCGAGTCTTCGACGTACCCGCGGATGTTGGCGAGCTTCGGGTCGGCTTCGAACGCCAGCACGAGCAGGTCGAGGAGCCAGGAGCGGACCACCGAGGCGTGCGTCCAGAGCTTGGCGATCCGCTGCAGGTCGAGCTCGTAATCGGCCGCCTTCAGCATCTCGAAGCCCTCGCCGTAGCCCTGCAGCATCGAGTACTCGATCGCGTTGTGGACCATCTTGACGTAATGGCCGGAGCCCGGGGGCCCCGTGTGGAGGTAGCCGTCGGGCGGGGCGAGTGTCTTCAAGGCCGGCTCCACGGCCCGAAAATGGGCCTCGGAGCCGCCGGCCATGATGCAGTACCCGTTTTTCAGCCCCCAGATGCCTCCGGAGGTCCCGGAGTCCACGAAGCCGATCCCCTTCTTCGCCAGGTCCGCCGCCCGCCGGGCGGAGTCGGAGAACCGGGAGTTTCCGCCGTCCACCACGATGTCGCCGGAGGCCAGCAGGCCGGAGAGCTCGGCAATCGAATCCTCGACGGGCTTGCCCGACGGGATCATCAGCCAGACGACTCGGGGCGGCGCGAGCTTGCCGACGAGCTCCGGAAGCGACCGGGCCCCGATCGCCCCGCGGGCCTCCGCCTGTTGGATCGAGTCCTCACTCCGCGCGTACGCGACGATCTGGTGCCTTCCCTCGAGCAGGCGCTGCACCATGTTGGCGCCCATGCGTCCCAGGCCCACGAATCCGAGCTTCATGACAGCGCTCCAGCGACGGCCGCGTCGAGCTCCCGGAGACCCGCCGCGACGTCTTTCGAGAGATGGACCCGAAGCGCCCGGCGCCCGCGCGAGCGCAACGCCGCCAGGTCGCCGCCAGCCTGGGCCGCAACGACGTCTTCGAATCCGTAAGGCTTGCCCGGGATCGAAACGGCCGAGGCCGGCTCGGCCGTGACCTGGAGAAAGACGCCCGTGTCGGGGCCGCCCTTGTGGAGCTGGCCCGTCGAGTGGAGGAACCGCGGACCGAATCCAACGGTCGTCGCGATCTTCTTCCGGTCCCTGACCCTCACGCGGATCCGGGTCAACGCCTCCTCCGTCTCCGGCAGATCCTGGAGGTACGCGGTGATCGCGAAGTAGTCCCCCGTCTTGATCGAGTCGAGCAGCCGTTTGACGGGGATCCGATCCACGGCGGTGGAGTCTCGACTGGGAACTGTCGCTTCCCCCTTCAGGATCTCGTTGGTCCGGTCCTTCGCCTCCTGGACGTTGGGCTGATCGAAGGGGTTGATCCCCAGGATCTTCCCCGCGACGGCGGTCGCGAACTCCCAGCGGAACATCTCCGCGCCGAGGTCCAGCGCGTCGCGAATCTCGAACCGCACCGCAGGATGGCCCGCCCGCGCGAGCGCGTCCAGGCGGCCCGCGATCTCGGTTTCCCCTTGCCTCTGGGTGCCGGCGAAGAAGCGGTCCGCCCCGTAGACCTCGGGCGGTCCGGGCGGCTCACCCTCGACGGGGAGGATCCCGCGCCCCTCCTTGCCAGTGCTCTCGGCGATGAGCTGCTCGATCCACATCCCGAACCGCGGAACGGGCGGACCGACGAAGAAGGTCAGCTTGTCCCGTCCCTGCGCGGCGGCCGCCGATCCGATCGCCGCTCCGAGCTGGAGGCCGGGGTTTTCCTCCCCTTCCTTCCGACAGAGCTGCATCATGCTTCGGGCCCGCCGCAGCATCTCCGCCACGTCCACGCCGGCGAGCGCGGCCGGCACGAGGCCGAAGTTGGAGAGCGCAGAGTAGCGGCCGCCGATGTCCGGGTCGCCGGCGAAGACCCGCCGCACCTTCCGTTTGGCCGCTTCCTTCTCCAGCGCAGAGCCGGGATCGGTGACGACGACGAACCGTTCCCCCGCCTTGCCGCCGAGGGCGCTCTCGACCCGGCCGTAGAAGTAGTCGAAGAAGATGTTGGGCTCGAGCGTCGAGCCCGATTTGGACGAGACCACGAAGAGGCAGCGCGAAAGGTCGTGGTCTTTCTCGACGGAAAGGACGCTCGAGGGCTCCGTCGAATCGAGGACTTTCAGCTCGGGGTATCCCTGGCGCCTCCCGAAGGAGTCCGAGAAGACGAGCGGAGCGAGGCTCGACCCTCCCATGCCGAGGACGATGACCGTGTCGGCCGCGCCGCGAACCTCTTCGACGAAGCTCGCCAGGTCCGCCAGGTGCGGCTCGATCCGCTCGGCGACCGTCAGCCAGCCGAGAGCGCTGGCGATCGTGCGGCGGTCCGCGTCGCCGGTCTTCCAGAGCGAGGCGTCCCCCCCCCAGATGCGGGAGACGGCGCGGTCCTTCGAAAGCGACTGGAGCGCCTCGGCCCGAGAGCGCTCCCCTTCGGCCGGATCGCTCAGGCGACCCTCACGGCTTTTTCCTTCAGCTCCAGGGCCTTCATCAGGGCGTCGAAGGAATCCGAGAACTTCCGGACCCCTTCGTCCTCGAGCTCGCGGAAGATCCCGGGCTCGTCCACGCCGAGTCGGCCGAGCCGGTCGAAGACCTCGTGGGCGCCGGCCAGGTCGTCGTGGATGCGGACCTTCGGGTCGCCGTGGTCGCGGTACGCCTCGAAGGTCTCGGGAGGCAGCGTGTCCACGGTTTCGGGGGCGATCAGCGCCTCGACGTAGTAGAGATCCGGATAGGCGGGGTCCTTCGTCGAGGTCGAGGCCCAGAGCGGCCGCTGAACGGCAACCCCGCTCTTCTTCAACTCCTGGAAACGGCTCCCGCGACAGACCTCCTCGAAGGCCTCGTACGCCACGCGGGCGTTGGCGATCCCGAGCTTGCCGCGCAGCCGCTTGGCCTCTTCCCGTTCGGCGTCGGACTTCGCGTCGCGCGCTTTCGCGTCAAGCTTCTTGTCGGCGTTGGTGTCCACGCGGCTGACGAAGAAGCTCGCGACCGACCGGATCTTTCCGACCGGCGCTCCGGAGGCGACCCTCTCCTCCATGGCCGAGAGGTACGCCTCCATGACTTCGCGGTAGCGCTCGACCGAGAAGAGGAGCGTGATGTTGATGTTGATCCCTTCCGCCAGGCACTTGCGGATCGCCGGAACGCCCTCGGCGGTGCCGGGGATCTTGACCATGACGTTGTCTCGCCCGCAGGCCTTCCAGAGACGCCGGGCCTCGGCGATCGAGCCCTCGGTGTCGCGAGCCAGGTGCGGACCGACCTCGATCGAGACGAAGCCGTCGCCGCCGCCGCTGGAATCGTAGACGGGACGGAACACGTCGGCGGCCGACCGGATGTCGGTCACGGCGAGGCCTTCGAAGATCTCCGACGGTCCCTTGGCCTTGGGACCGAGGCGCCGGATGTCGTCGTCGTAGAGCTCCGTCTCGGCGATCGCCTTCTGGAAGATCGTCGGGTTCGACGTCATCCCCGCCAGGCCGTCCTCGCGCACCAGCGTCTCCAGCCGGCCACTCGTGATCAGGTCGCGCCGGATGTAGTCGTACCAGACGCTCTGGCCGAGCTCTCGCAGCTTTCTCAACGGGTTCTCAGACATGGCTCACCTCCGTGTGGGGGAAGATTCGATGGCGATAGACGCGGGGCGGTCGAAGATCCCGCGCCGGGAGTCCTCCTCGATGGCCTTGATCTTGCCGACGCGGCGGACGTGGCGCTCGGCCCCTGAGAAGCGTGCCGCGAGGAAGATCCGCGCGATCTCGGCGGCAAGCGACGGGCCGATCACCCGGGCGCCGAGGCATAGCACGTTCAAGTCGTCGTCCTCGACTCCCTGGTGGGCCGAGAAGCTGTCGTGGCACAGGGCAGCCCGGATGCCGGTCACCTTGTTGGCCGCGACCGAGGCGCCCACGCCGCTTCCGCAGACGAGGATCCCCCGCTCGCAGGCTCCCGAGATGACCGCTTCTCCCACCTTTCGCGCGTAGTCCGGGTAGTCGGAGGGCCGGTCGTCCCGCGCCCCGACGTCCTCGATGGAGTGGCCCGCCGCGACAAGGGCCGCCGCCAGCTCGGTCTTCAGGGCAAAGCCGGCGTGGTCCGAGCCGATCGCGATCTTCATAAGAGCGCTTTCGCCCGCTTCACGACGTTCTCGACGCTGAAGCCGAGTTCCTTCATGACGATCTCGCCCGGCGCCGACGCGCCGTACCGGTCGAGCCCCACGGAGTCTCCGCGGTCGCCGACCCATCGCTTCCAGCCCAGCGTCGCGCCGGCTTCGATCGCCAGGCGGGCTGGGACGGAGGGCGGCAGGACCTCGTCGCGGTAACCGGCCGTTTGCCGCTCGAAGAGCTCCCAGCAGGGCATCGAGACCACCCTCGTCGCGACACCTTCCGCTTCCAGCTTCTCGCGGGCCTGGAGCGCCAGGGCAACCTCCGAGCCGCTGGCGAGGAGGATCAGCCGGGGCGGCGTCTTCGAGCCCTCGGCGAGAACGTACGCCCCTTTGGCGAGCCCTGCCGCGGAAGCGAGCTTCTCGCGATCGAGGACCGGCAGCTTCTGCCGGCAGAGCACGAGGCCCACCGGGCCTTCCCGGTGTCCGATCGCCGCGCGCCACGCCTCCCGAGCCTCGTTGGCGTCTCCCGGGCGGATCAGCGTCATCCCGGGCATGGCTCGCAGCGACATCAGGTGTTCGACCGGCTGGTGCGTCGGGCCGTCCTCCCCGAGGCCGATCGAGTCGTGCGTCCACACGAAGATCACCGGCAGCTCGTTCAACGACGCCAGCCGCACCGAGGGCCGCATGTAGTCGGAGAAGCAGAAGAAGGTGGCGACGAACGCGCGCAGGCCGCCGTGGTACGCCATGCCGTTGGCGATCCCCGCCATGGCGTGCTCGCGGACGCCGAAGTGGAAGTTGCGCCCGCCGGCACCGGCCCCGCCGCCGAAGCTGCCCATGTCCTTCAAGGGCGTGTTGGTCGAGACGCCGAGGTCCGCGTCGCCGCCGAGAAGCTCCGGCATCTTCAGTGCGATCGCGTTCTCGACCTTGCCGGCCGCCGTTCGCGTCGCCTCTTTCTCTCCCGTCTTGAAGACCGGCAGCCCCTCGTCCCAGCCGGCGGGAGGCTCTCCGGCCAGGCGGCGGCGCCACTCCGCGGCCAGATCGGGAAACTCCTTCTCGTAGCCGGCGAACCGTCTCTCCCATTCCGACCGCCAGTGCCTCCCTCGCGGCACCGCCTCCCGGAAATGCTCCCGGGACTCCGGCGGGACGTAGAAGGGCTCCTCCCACTCCCAGCCCAGCGCCTTCTTCGTCAACACGACCTCTTCCTTGCCGAGCGGGCTGCCGTGAGCCTCGGACGTTCCTGCCTTGTGCGGCGATCCGTAGCCCAGCGTCGTCCTGACGATGATGAGCGTCGGCCGGGACGCCTCGCGCTCCGCGGCGTCGAGCGCCTCGTCGATCGCGTCGAGGTCCGTGTTGCCGTCCTCAACCTTCAAGACCTGCCAGCCGTAGGCCTCGTAGCGCTTCCCGACGTCTTCGGTGAACGCCATCGAGGCGGGCCCGTCGAGAGTGACCTGGTTGGAGTCGTAGAGGAAGGTCAGCTTCCCGAGCTTCCAGTGGCCGGCGAGCGACGACGCCTCTCCCGAGATTCCTTCCATGAGGTCGCCGTCGGAGACGAGCGCCCACGTCCGGTGGTTGACGATCTCGTGGCCCGGCCGGTTGAACCTCGCGGCGAGCGCCCGCTCGGCCGCCGCCATACCGATCGCGTTGGCAGTCCCCTGTCCCAGCGGGCCGGTCGTCGCCTCGACCCCGGGCGTCAGCAGCCACTCCGGGTGCCCGGGGGTCTTGCTTCCCCACTGCCGGAACGACTTCAGGTCCTCCATGGTCAGGTCGTAGCCGGTCAGGTGGAGGAGGCAGTAGAGGAGCATGCAGCCGTGCCCGGCGGAGAGCACGAACCGGTCGCGGTCCGGCCACTTCGGGTCCGAGGGATCGTGCCGGAGGTGCCTCTGCCAGAGGAGGTAGGCCATGGGAGCGGCCCCGAGGGGAAGTCCGGGGTGTCCCGAATCCGCTTTCTGGACCGCGTCGATGGCCAGCGTGCGGATCGTGTCCACGCAGAGCTCATCGACGGACTTGCGAACGGTACTCATCGGCGCCCTCCCGGTCCTCTTGGAATCTTATTACGCCGCAATTTCGATGCCGGCATCGGAAGATCCGGGAATCTGAGAGAATGTCTCCTCGCCAGTGGAAGTCAGGCCGGAACCGGAAAGCGCCGCCGCGCCGCATCGCGGCCCTCTCGAATGGAAGCGCGAGGACCTTTCCTCGCCGGGGCGCCGCAGCTCCCTCGAATGGATCGAGACCGACGGCTTGGGCGGGTTCGCGTGCGGGTGCGCCGAGGGCGCCACGCGCCGCTACCATGGCTGGTACTCGCCCCCCTCCGCAAGGACGAGGGAATCCCGGCGGCTCCCTCCCCTGGTGGCCGGCTGCGAAGAGTACGTCTGGTGCGCGGGGGAAACCCTCGCCCTTCGCGAGGAGCCCGACGCGCAGGGCCCCGACGCCCCTCCCCTGGCGCGCTTTGCCCTGGACCCCTTCCCGACCTGGCGCTACGAGACCGGGGCATTCTCCGTCGAGCGCTCGCTCTGCCTGGTGCGGGGCCGTCCGATCGCCATCGCGCGCTACGCCAACCGCGGCGAGCGCTCCGTGGGCCTTCGCGCCCGGCCGCTCATCCGGGCGGAAAAGGGCCGCGCCGGCTCGGCGGCAAAGGTCAACGGAGAGAGCTCCTGGCTCTCGGAGCTTCCCGGGGCAGGCCGTCTCTTCCTTCGCGGGACGGGCGCCCGGGCTCTCCACGATCCGCGGGCCGCCGCGGTCCCGTGGGAAGGGAACGGCGAAAACCTCTGGAGCCCGGTGGCATGGGACTGGGTCCTGTCTCCCGGGGAAATGGCGTACCTGGTGTTCTCTCCCGAGGAGGTCCCCACGGACCCGGCCCAGCTCCTCCGGGCCGAGCAGGAGCGGCGGCAGGCGTTCAGCCGCACCGAGGACGAAGTCTTCGACGAGCTCGCCCGCCGCGCCGAGATCTTCCTCGTGGACGGCGACGCGAGAGACGGCTCCATCGTCGCCGGGTTCCCGGAGCCGGCGCCTTCGCAAGCCGACGACATGCTTTCCGTCCCAGGCCTCACGCTCGCCTGCGCGCACTACGCGGGCGCGGCTCGCGTCGTTGGGGCGGCGGCCGCGCGGCTGGCGGCCGCGCTCGCCCCACCGGGCGAGGCCGGGGAGCGCGGGCGAGCGGACTTGGGCTCGAGCGACGCGCCGCTCTGGCTCGTTCTCGCCGTGGACTGGTTCACCGGCGCACGGCGCAATCCGAGCCGGCCGACACCGCTGCTGGGCTCGGTGCGTTCCGTCCTCTCCTCGTATCGTGCCGGCCTGATCTCGGGAGTCTCCGTCGGCCCCGACGGCCTCATCAGCGGCGAAGCGCTGGGCCAGCCCCTGACGTGGATGAACGCGATCTCCGAGGATGGCGACCCGGTGACGCCCCGCTATGGGCGCGCCGTGGAAGTCAATGCGCTCTGGCACGCCGCGTTGAAGGCCGCGGCGAGGCTCGAGAGGCTGGCCGGGGAGAGCACGCGCGCCCGGGAGCTCGAGGCGGAGGCGTGGCACGTCGCGCGCCGGTTCAACGAGATCTTCTGGTGCCCGGAGGGAGAGTTCCTCTACGACGTCGTCGGCCCCGACGGATCGGACTCGAGCTTGCGGCCCAACCAGATCTTCGCTGCGGCCCTGTCACCGGACCTGCTGCCTCCGCACCGCGCGAAAGCCGTCTACTGGGCGGTGCGGAGCCGGCTGCTGACGCCGTTCGGGCTTCGAACCCTCGATCCGCGGGATCCGCGCTACCGCCCGCGGCCCGAGCCGAGGTCCGGCGGCCCCGGCCTCTTCCTTCACCAGGGGGCGTCGTGGCCGTGGCTCCTGGGGGCGTTCGCGGACGCGCACTTCCGCGTCCTCGGGAACTCTTCCCAAACGCGCCGCTCCATGCTCGAGTGGCTCGAGGACCTGCGCGGGCACGTCCGCGAAGCCGGCCTCGGATCGATCTCGCAGGTCTTCGACGGCGACGCCCCGCACACGCCGCGCGGGCACTTCGCCGACGCCCGCGCCGTGGCGGAGATTTCCCGGATCCTCTACACGTACCTGAGGAATTGACGATCCCATCCGTCGTCCTGCTCATCTGCGACGGGTGGGGAGAAGCTCCGCCCTCGCCGGGCAATGCGATCGCGCTGGCGAAGACGCCCACCTTCGACCGCTGGAAGAACGGCTGCCCGTGGACCGCGCTAGAAGCGTCGGGCGAGGCGGTAGGCCTCCCGGCCGGGCTGATGGGCAACTCCGAGGTCGGCCACTTGAACCTCGGGGCCGGCCGGATGGTCCCGCAGGACCTGCTGCGGATCGACGTCGCGTTGCGCGACGAATCGTTCTTCTCCAACCCCGTCCTCCTCGAAGCGATGGAGGCGGCGAAGAAGCCCGGGGCGGCGCTGCACCTGCTGGGGCTGCTCTCCGACGGCGGCGTCCACTCCCACGAGCGCCACCTCTTCGGCCTCCTGAAGATGGCCGACGACAACGGCGTCGATCGCGTCTTCGTCCACGCCTTCACCGACGGACGCGACACTCCGCCGCGGTCGGCGCTTGCGTTCGTCGGCAACCTCGAGGCCGCGTTGGCGGATCACGGCGGGAGAATCGCCACGGTTTCGGGACGCTACTGGGCGATGGACCGGGACTCGCGGTGGGACCGCGTGGCCAAGGCTTACGCCGCCCTCGTTTCCGGCGAGGGGCTTCGCGCCGCGACGGCCAGGGAGGCCGTCGAGGCGGCTTATGCCCGGGACGAGAACGACGAGTTCCTCAAGCCGACCGTCGTGCTCCCCGAGAGCGCCAGGTTCCGCGGGATCTCCGACGGCGACGCCGTGGTGTTCTTCAATTTCCGCGCGGACCGAGCGCGGCAGCTGACGCGCGCTCTGACCGAGCCGGACTTCGCCGAGTTCCCGCGGGGACGCCTTCCCTTCCTCCATTTCGTCTGCTTCACGCGGTACAAGAAGGAGTTTCCGCTCCCCGTCGCCTTTCCGCCGCTCGTGCTGACGCACATCCTGGCGGAGGCGTGGGCCGAGGGCGGGATCCGCAACCTGCGCCTGGCCGAGACCGAGAAGTACGCCCACGTCACTTATTTCTTCAACGGCGGCGTCGAAAAGGCCTTCCCGGGCGAGGAGAGGAATCTCGTGCCGTCGTGGCGCGGCGCGACCTACGACCTCCATCCGCAGATGAGCGCGGAAGAGATCACGAGCGAGGCGGTCGCGGCGATCCGCGGAAGGTCCTTCGGCGGCCTCGTCGTCAATTTCGCCAACGCCGACATGGTCGGTCACACCGGGAAGCTCGCGGAGACGATCTCGGCGATCGAGACCCTCGACGGCTGCTTCGCCCGGATCGAGGAGGCCTGCCGCGTGGCCGAAACGCTCCTCCTGATGACCGCGGACCACGGCAACGCCGAGCAGATGATCGATCCGGCCACGGGGCAGCCCCACACCGCGCACACGACCAATCCCGTGCCGGCGATCCTGGTCGGAGGCGGCGGCGTGTCGGCGCTCCGCTCGGGCGGCTCGCTTGCCGACGTCGCGCCCACGATCCTCGCACTCCAGGGACTCCCCGTCCCGAAAGAGATGACCGGGCGCGACCTCCGGATGCGATGATTCGAGTCTCGCGTCCCGAGTCCCGCTACTGCGTGACGTCGAACGTGGACATGGTCTCGGCGGCCTTGCCGCTTCGCGGGTCCTGGAGCTTCATGACCAGCGCGTAACGGCCGGGGTCGAGGCCCGTCGGCTGGAACTCCAGGAGGAGCTTCCTCGCGCCCTGTCGCTCGCGATCCGAGGCCTTGAGCAGCTTCAGGTGAGCGGTCCCGTGGGGCTTGCCGTCCACGCCGAGCATCCGCGCCGAGTACTGCAGGCCGTTGGATTCGCCCGGAAAGTTGTAGGCGATGACGCAGACCTGCGTCGTGCCGCCGTTCTTGACGCCGGCGAGCGCGCTCGGGACGAAGGACTCGCCGCCGATGGCGAAGGGGTACTCCGCCGCGGAGTCGGTCTCTCCCTTCCCCTTGCCCTTGACCATGATCCACTGCCGGCCGTCCTCGACGAAGAGCGGCGGCAGGGTCGTCGCCTCGCTCGAGTTGGAGACCTTGATTGGCGTGATCGTCACGCCGAAGCGCCCCGTCTCGTTGCTCCGCACGAGGGTCCGGAGCGTGTAGTCGCCCGACGGCAGCGTCAGGGCGCCGTAGTACTTGATCCCGCCCTTCGCGAGCATCGCCTCGGTGCGCGTCAGGTCGAGCCCGAGCGGCTGGAAGAGGTAGTCCCTCGTCTGCCCCTGTTTGTCGATGGCATAGACGAAGATGTCCACGTTCATCTTGGAGGCGTCCTTGTCCTTGCTCGCGAGCAAGCGGTCGCCGGGGACCTCGACGATGACCGGGACGCGCGAAAGCCCCTCGACCATCGGCAGCGGCGCCGCGAGGACCCAGGCGGGGATGTCCGTCTTCGGGAGCGCCGCGGTGACCGCCGCGGCCTGCGCGAGGTTCTTCTCGATCGGCGTCAGCGTCTTTTGAGACTTCGGCTCGTAGTAGCCGCTCCGCGCCGAGACCTGCCAGCTCTTGTTCTTGACCTTGACCTTGAGGGCGTGGAACTTGCCGTTCTCCGGCACCCGGACCGGCTGGAAGGCGAGGAGGTAGATCAGGCCTGTCCGCTCGAGCAGCTTGTCGAAGGACGAGCTCATTTCGTTGGCATTCTTCAGGAACTGGCCCCCCGTCTCTTCGGAGAAGTAGAAGAGGGAGTCCTGGCCGTTGACCGGCAGCTCGTTGGCCACCATGGCGACGCCCGTGCGTAGCCCGCCGATGTCCACGGAGTGGATGGTGCAGTCGGAGCGGTTGAAGAGCGCGAGCGCCCGGGTCATCTGGCTCCTCAGGTCGGTGTTTCCAAAGCGGCTGTCGTTGTCGATCTTCCAGGTCTGGCCCCGGATGGCCCACTCCGCCTCCTTGGCTCCGGCATTGGAGCTCGTGGCGCCGGACAGCTCGCGGCTGTCGAATCCTTCCGAGAGGTAGAGGATGTGCTTCCTTCCCGGAACGGCGTCGAGGGAGACCGCGAGCTTGGCGAAAGAGTCGAGCATCCGGCTGATGCGGTCGCGGTAGATCGACCGCGCGCTCTTCTCGAACATCGTCTGCATGTTCTCCAGCGCCTCCCCCATCGCCGCGTCGAGACCGCTGCCGGGGTCGCCGCCGGTGATCGAGAAGGGGTTGTCGGAGACCTGGTTGGGCTGTGTGACGAGGAGGGCGAGCGGATCGGGATTACGCTGGACCAGGTTGGGAAGGCCCAGCGTGTCCACGGCGACCGCGAGCTGGGTCCGGTCGCCGGTGAACCCGACGATCAGGCGGAACCCGGTCTCCACCGAGTAAGTCGCGATGGCGGCGGTGTCGAGCTCCTTCATGCGGGTCACGACGAAGTCCCGGGCCGAGTGGCGCGCGCGGACGACCCCCTGGACCGACGCGAAGGAGAGGTCGAAGAGGATCAGGAAGTGGCGGCTCGCCGCCGGGTTGAGCGGGGGTTCTCCGGGCTCGGGGGCCGGGAGGGCCCTTCTCTGGTCGAGGACCTCGAATCCCGTGATCGTCTGCGGCTTGCCGTCGTCGAAGACCTCGAAATCCTCGGCCTTGAGCCCCTCGACCGGCTTGCCGTCCTTGTCCACGACGTTGACCGGGACCTCGACGACGACGACGCGCGCTTCCTCGCGCACCGTGTTCGGAGGATCGGTCTTGACCGCTTTCTGGGCCAGGACGAAAGAGGAGAATCCCAGCGCCGCGACGGACGCGGCGGCGGCTCCGACCCGAAGGCTCTGGCGCATGGCGCACCCCCCCGATGTTTCCTATCTTCCTCCCGGGGGACGCCTTGCGCAACCAATCGTTGGGCCGGAGACCCGATCTCAGCGGGTTGCCGGAGCCTGGTCCCGCGCGCCGGGAAAGACGGTCCCCGCTCTGGAGCGAACGGCGGCCGCGGCGGCGCGGTCCCCGAGGACTTCCCACGTGTGGGCCGCAGCGAACCAGACGTCCGGGCGCCGGGACTTTACTGTCATCTCCTCGAGAATCCGCCGCGTCTCTCCGCCTTTTCCCTGGCTCGCGTAGAGCAGGGCCAGTCCCGTCCATCCCCTCGGGTTCTCCGGGAAGGACTGGATCTCGCGGCGGAACGCCTCCTCCGCCTCGCTCTCGCGCCCGAGGCGCGCGAGGACGTCACCTCTAAGGAACTCTTCATCTTTGATGGGAGGGGCGACCTCCTTTTCGGACGCGCGCTTCAACTCCTCGAGCGCATTCCACGACGCGTCGAGCGATCCCGCCTGCTTCTCGGCTTGCGCCAGGAGCAGCCGGCACCGGCGCGACCGCTCGTCGGCGGCGAGGCACTCCTTCGCGAGGCGGCGGGCCTCCTCGGCATGCCCGGAGGCGAGCTCTACCTGGATCGAGAGCTCCCGCGCTCCGGACGCCCCCATCGCCGAGGCCGCCTGAGCGTAGGTCCGGGCCCGGGCGGTATCTCCCTTTTCCAGGGCGAGCTCCGCGAGGCCGACGACGATCTGCGATCGGCCCGGCACCATCCGGTCCGCCTCGAGCAGCGCGTCGAAAGCCTCCGCCGGCCGGCCCGCCTGGCGAAGCACCCGCGCGAGCGCCTCCTTCGCGTCCAGCATCCCGGGCGATTCGGCGGCGAGCTTTCGAAGGACCGCCGCGGCCTCCTCGTAACGACCCTCCGCCGAGAGCCGCGAGGATTCCTTGAGGGCCGCGAGAGCTCCGATGCGGTCCTTCGGATCGGGAAGGTTCTTTCCGGCGGCCTGGGACGTCACCGAGATGTAACCGAGGGCCGCGAGCTTCTTGACGGTCTCGGGGTCCGCGGACCCCGGCTCGGTGAAGGGCCTCTCCATCCGGTCCAGCTCGGCTCGCATCGCGCGGAGCGCGTCCGGGACTCCGCGGGCCAGGTCGTTCTTCTCGCCGGGATCGGCGGTCCAGTCGTAGATCTCGGGCCGAGGCGCGTGGATGTACTGGAAGCGCCGGTCGGTCAGCGAGGCGAGGTCGCTCCAGCCCAGGTGAAAGCGCGGGTAGAGCGTCTCGCTGTAGACGCGGCGGGAATCCTCCCTGCCGTTCCTCGACAGCAGGGACGACCCTGGAAGCCCCTCCGGGGGCTTGACGCCCGCCGCCGCGGCCACGGTCGGGAAGACGTCCACAAGCGCGGCGGTGCGGCCGTCCCGCGCGGCGGAATGGGAGCCTGGGAGCTTGACGAAGAGAGGAACGCGGACCGCCTCGCGGTAGAGGAAGATCCCGTGCTCGTCCTCGCCGTGGTCGCCGAGGCCCTCCCCGTGATCCGAGAGGAACACCACGAGCGAGCCGTCGTATCGTCCCTTCGCCTTCAGGAACGCCAGGAACTTCCCGACGGCGTCGTCGGCCGCGGCGATCTCGCCGTCGTATGGCCTGGCCGTGTAGCGCGCGGAGAAGGGCTCGGGCGGCGTATACGGCGAGTGGGGCTCGTAGAGGTGGAGGAACGCGAAGAAAGGCTTGCCTTCCGGCAGCTCCGAGACCCAGCGCTCGAGGATCCTCTCGGTCTCGAGGCCGGGCCGCTGGACCTCCCCGATCGCCTGGCCGGCCCGGCTCGCCTCGACCCGGTCGTCGTAGAAGTCGAAGCCCGCGGAGATCCCCGTCGTGTGATCGAGCACGAAGGCCGAGACGGCCGCGCCCGTGGCGTATCCGCGGCCCTTGAGCAGCGAGGCCAGCGTCGTCCGTGACTTCTCCAGCCGGTAGCCGACGTTGTCCCGGACGCCGTCCTGGAAAGGCAGGAGGCCGGTCAGGAGCGAGGCATGAGACGGCAGCGTCAGCGGGACCTGGGAGACGGCGTTCTCGAAGACGATCGAGTCGCGGGCGAGCGCGTCGAGCGCCGGCGTCTCGACGCCCTTGTAACCGTAGGCCGGGAGGTGGTCGGCGCGAAGCGTGTCCACACAGATCAGGACGACCGGCGCGTTGGGGAAGACATCGGCCTCCCGCCGGCATGCGGCGAGGGACGTCAAGAAAAAGAACGCGACGAGGATGAGGGAACGACGCGAGGCGGGCGGGCGCAACGCCCGCCCCTACGGCACGTCTTGGATCATTTGATGCTCTTCAAGAGATCCTTTGCGTCGGCGGCGTGGGAGCCGTTGGGCTCGAGCTCCAGGCACTTCTGGAGGTCCGCCTTCGCCTCCGGGTTCTTCTTCAACTGGAGCGCCGTGAGACCGCGATAGAAGTAGCCCTCCGCGTCGTCGGGTTTGATCTTCACCGCGCGGTCGAACTGGTCCCAGGCGCCCGCCGGGTTCTTCTTGTTCAGCAGGACGATCCCCGCGTTCAGGAACACGCCGGGGTCCTTGACGCTGTCGGCCGGGAGCTTGTCGAGCAGCGCCTTGCCCTCCTCGACGTTGCCCTTCTCGATCTGGAGGTTGGCGAGGAGAAGCGTCGTGTCTACGTCCTCCGGCGCCGCGTCATGAGCCTTCTGGAGGGCGCCGATCGCCTCGTCGTACTTCTTCTCGCCGTAGTAGGTCCTCGCGATCGCACGCAGGATGATCGGGTTGTTCGGCACGGCGGCGAGCGCCTTCTCGTACTCGCCGCGAGCTCCCGCGTAGTCCTTCTGGTCGAGCAAGGCATTGCCCTTCTCGATCATCGGGATGATCTCCGCTCTCGTGTCCTTCGGCGCGATCGCGGCGCCGGCCGGCGCCGCCGGCGGAGCGTCAGGCATCTTCTCGAGCTTGATCTCCATCGGCGGGATGCGTGTCAGCTCGGAGAGGTGGACCTGCGTCTTGCGCGTGACGTAACCGGGCGCCGTGATGTCCACGTCCCAGTCCCCGCTGGCGAACCCATAGTAAGCGAAGCGGCCCTTCGCGTCCGTCTCAACGGTCGGCCCGACATCCTTACCGTGGAGCTTGAAGACGAGCTGCGCCTTGGCGATCGGCTCGCCCTTGTCGCCGACGACGTGGCCATCGAGGCGGGCCTTGCCCTTCCAGTCCTGCCCGGCGGCCGGGGCCGCCAGGGACAGCGCGGCCAGGGACGCGAACGCGATCGGAAGCGCCCCCCGGAACGGGCGATGGAATCCCATGGGTTCCTCCTCCTCCAGCAAAAAGAAAAAGCCCGGCGGCGCGAGCCGCCGGGCTGAGATTCTAACCGTGAAGAGACTTAGAAGGAGATCCGTCCGGAGAACCGGAGGATTCGCGGCGCCTGGGTCTCGAAGATCGTGTTGGTCCCGTTGACCGGGCTGCTCACGTTCAACCGCGAGTTCCTCTGTGTCACCGTGATGTCGTTGAACACGTTGAACATGTCCACGGCGATCGTCGCGGAGACCGTCGAGGTGATCGGGATGTTCTTGTCCAGCCTCAGGTCGAGCTGGTGGGCCCACGCATAGCGGAAGGCGTCGACGTTGGTCGCATAGACGCGGGAGCTGCCGTCGCGGACTGCGGTGTCGGAGATCCAGTAGGCGATCGGATAGCCCTCGCGGCCGTAGAAGTTGCCGGCAACCGTGAAGCCCAGCGGGAGCTGGTAGGCGCCGCTGACGTTGAACTGCCACCGGGCCTGCAGGTTGACGTTGCCGAAGGAGCCGCTGCCGCCGCCGGCGTTGGGCGCCAGCAGGCCGCCGTCCTCGCACATGCCGGGAACCGAGTCCTCGCCGCTGTTGTAGAGCTTGTTGTTCGGGTCCGGGCACGCTCCTGATCCGACGTTCTGCTTGGCCATGTTGTACGCGAAGCTGCCGCGCGCCATCCAGCCCCCGGAGAGGCGTTTGTTGAGCGTCAGCTCGACGCCGTTGAAGTCCTGCGTGTAGTTGGGGCGGTTCGTGTAATAGACGCCCGGCGGGAGCGTCCCGTTGATCACGTAGACCGGGACGGTGACGGTCTGGCCATTGGGCAACGTGGCCGTGTCGTTATGGTCGAAGTGGTAGCTCGGGACTGCTCCGCTGGCGTCGGAGCGGTAGGAGAAGTAGAAGTCCTTCGCATGGCGGTAGGTGTAGGCCGCGTCCACCGCGAAGTTCGGGAAGAGCTCATGCCCCACGCCGATGACGAACTCGTCGGTCTTCTGCGACTTGATGTCCGGGTTGATGTTGTTGACCGAGACCGGCGAGGTCGGGTTGGCCGGGTTGAAGTTGACAGTACGAACTGCGGCGCCGGAAGTGTTGAGCTCGCCCGGGTCGATCAGGTTGTTTTTGTTCGCGTCGATCCACGGATAGTACGCGTAGGCGACGCCGGGGATGGCCGACAGAGCGCTGTTGGGGAACGAGCCGAGCTGGTTGGCGTACCGCGCGTAGGAGGCGCGGGCCAGCGTCCGGCGCTGCTCGCCAAGGGCGTAGGTCACGCCGAAGCGCGGGGAGACGTCCTGCCAGTGGATGCCGTCGCGCTCCGGGGCGTTCGCCGCCGGAAGGATGTTCGGGTAGAGCGGGTTGGCGGGGACGTTGCTCGCCAGCGCGGTGCCCTTCTGGTCGTCGTAGCGCAGGCCAGCGGAGATCGTCAGCCGGTCGGCCGTGATCGTGTCGCTGGCGTAGGCGCTCCAATAGGTCACCTCGGTGCGGCCCTTGGAGTCGCGGGTGATGGCGCCGCAAGCCTGGTGAGTGACGCCGGCCACGGTGCAGTCACCAGGGCTGTTGGCCGCGAAGGCGATCAGCCCCTGGCCCGGCCAGCTGCCGATGCTGGTGATTCCCGTGTTGCGCCACGAGCCGCCGCCCTTGATCTCGTGGCCGAGGTTGCCCGTGTTGAAGAAGTAGTTGAAGCTGCCCAGGGCCTGGTGCTGCGGCCTCTTGAAGTACTGGTTGATGAAGCTGTTGTGCCAGACACTGCTCGAGTCCTGGTAGACCTGCTTGTCGCCACCCTCCGCCACGAGCTGGAAGCCCTCGTCCAGGTAGGAGTAGAAGGCGTCCACGACGAGGTTCGAGCTGATGACCTGGTTGTCCTCGATCTTGTAGAGCGCCGTCGGGCCCTTCTGGTCAACCGTCGTCTCGGGCGGACGCGTGATCGCCGCGCTGCGGCCCTGCTTCCTCTTGTCGCCCCGCAGGTAGAACCCGGTCAGGGCGTTGGAGGGAAGGACCTGCCAGTTCAGCTTGCCGTTGATGTCTTCCAGGGTCGTCTTGTCCGGGAACCCGGTCGTCGTGATCAGGTCGATCTGGTCGCGGCCGTAGGAGCCCCACAGCCAAAGCCGGTCGCGAAGGACCGGTCCGCCGACCTCGATGCCGTAATCCTGGACGCCCGAGATCTGGCTGCCGACGAAGCTTCCGTTGCCGGCCGCCGACTGCTTCTTCATTTCGCTGTTCAGGTCCGGATGCGCCTGGAAGGCGGGGTCCGTGATGAACACGCGGGCGGAGCCGTGGACGTCGTTGGTTCCGCGCTTGGTGACCATGTTGAGCGTGACGCCGGCCGTCGCGATGGACGGGTCGTTGCCGCCCGTGACGACCTGCAGTTCCTGGAAGGCGTCGAAGTCCCAGTAGGTCGGCGACGACGCGCCCGACGCCATGTCGGAGACCGTGACGCCGTCGAGGTTCCAGGAGCCCTGAGTCGTCTGCGCGCCCTTGGCGACGAAGATCGACTGCTGGCCGCTCTGGTTGCCGCCGACGTTCAAGCGGTCGATCTGGACGCCCGGGATCGTCTGCATGACGACCCAGGGGTCACGCGCGCTGGGGATCATGTCCATCTCGTTGCGTGTGACGGTCGCGCCCGTTCCGACCTTCTTGGTGTCGAGCAGCGGGGCCTGCCCCTCGACCGTGACCGCCGCCTCGACCTTGGTGAGCTTCATGGTGGCGCGGACGTCGGTGTTGTGGCCGAGGGCGACGGAGACGGCTTTCTGGTCCACCGTCGTGAACCCGGAGAGCTCCATCTTCAAGCCGTAGCCCGTGCTCGGCGCCAGGTTCAAGAAGTGGAACTCGCCGCGGTTGTCGGTCGTTGTGATCAAGGTCGGGCCGCCGCCGGAGAGCGTGACCGTAACGCCCGGCAGAGCGCTGCCGTCCTCGGCGATGACTCGCCCGTAAAGGTTCCCGCTCTGCGCCTGTCCCAGCGCGAGGCCTGCCACAGCCATCGCGGCAAGGACAACGAGAGCGGTCATCCGGAGATTGGTTCCTCTCATTACCCCTCCTTCTCTTTCTGCTCTAGCGAGCAGCTTTCGAACACACCTTCCCTACCCGGAAAGCCCTTTCTTCCTAGGTTCGAGACATCCTTGCATGTGAGTTTACTGCCAATGTGGCGAAAATTTAGCAAGATGAAGGCCACTTGGAGGCTTGGGAATAAACGGCTGAAGGGGTTCGAGTTAGTACGAATCTGAACGTTCCTTAAAGGCGGTCCACAATCAAGTTTTTGAATCCTGATTCAAATTACCCATTGGGACCGGAAGGCCCACTGCGTGGCTCCGTGTCTCACGCCGGGATGACTCCCGGACTCGCCTTTCAGCCGCGGGAGGCGAACCGGGGATCGGAGGGGAACCGGCGACGGGCCTCGCGGCGCAGCTCCGCTTCGGCCTGGAGGTCGTCGGTCGCGCGGAAGGTACGCATGGCGAGCAGGAAAACCTCCGGCGTCGGCTGGCGCGAGACCAGGTCGAGGACGACCCGCCGCGCGTCGGTTCGGCGGTTCACCGAGGCGTAGAGAGCCGCAAGGGACACTCGAGCGTCGGTCCTGTCGGGATAGAGGCGAAGCTCCTCCAGGAACTCCCTCTCCGCCTCGGCGGCGCGTCCTTCCCTGGCCAGGACGTCTCCCCGAAGCATGTGGAGGCCCGACTGCGGGAGCTTGTCGCCCGCGGAAAGGTCGCGCGCCTGGTCGGCGAAGGCCCGGGCTGATGCGAGGTCTCCCTTCAAGACCGCGACGCGGCCCAGGACGAGGCACGCGCGGACCTTCGCCTTGCCGGTCGCTTTCTCCAGGCCGGCGCGCGCCGCCGCCTCCGCCGCGGCGAGATCGCCCCTTCCGAGCGCCGCCCGCGCCGCGATGTCGTCGGCGGAGGGGTCGCCTAAGGCGCGCAGGGCTTCGGCGTGCTTCTCCGCGTCGCCCCAGCGGCCCAGCTGCAGGCAGAGGTTCGCGACCTCGGCGACGTAGGGGCCGCGCGCGGCCTCCGGAACCAGGTCCACGGTCTTCTTCAACGCGGCCAGCGCCTCCTCGGAGCGCCCGAGCTGCAGCAGTGCCTTGGCGTCCATGTCCCAGACGTCGAGCATCCGCGGGTTCTCGGCGAGGAGCTTCGAGAAGACCTCGTGCGCCTTCGCGGCGTTGCCGACCGTGAACTCCCCGAGACCGCGACGGAGCTCCTCGAAGGTCGCAATGCGGTCCTTAGGGTCCTCGAGCGCCCCGGAGGCCGGCGCCGGGCCGCCCGAGAGATACCCGAGCGAGGTCAGCTTGCGCCGCGCCTCGAGGTCCACGTCCGCGGGAGTCTCCCAGGCCGCGCGCCGTGCGAGGAGGTCCGCGCGCAGCACTCGCAGCGCGTCCGGCCGCTCGGCGATGCGGTCGTTCTTCTCCGCGGGATCCGACTGCAGGTCGTAGATCTCGGGCCTCGGCGCCTCGATGTAGTGCCAGCGGCCGTCGAGGTTGGAGGCGAGATCGCTCCACCCGAAATGAATGCGCGGGAAAAACGTCTCCGCCAGGATCCGCCGCGGGGCCGTCCCGGTGGCAGGCGGCGGATCCAGGAGCGACGCGGTCCCGTAAGGCGCCTCGAAACCCGCGAGCGCGAGGCCCCGCCCCAAAGTCGCGAAGACGTCGGTCAGCGCGGCGGGCGTCGAGACCGACTCGCCCGCTCGTTTTCCTCCCGGCAGCTTCACCAGGAGCGGAACCTGAAGGGCCTCGCGGTAGAGGAACATGCCGTGCTCCGCCTCGCCGTGGTCTCCCAACCCCTCGCCGTGGTCCGAGAGGAAGACGACGAGCGCGCGGTCGTAGATCCCCTTCTCCTTGAGCGCCGAGAGGAAGCGGCCCGCGATGGCGTCCGCGGCCGCGATCTCGCCGTCGTACGGCCGCTCCGCGTAGCGTGTCTTGAACGGTTCCGGCGGCTCGTACGGCGTGTGCGGCTCGTAGAGGTGCAGAAACGCGAAGAACGGCCGGTCGGACGGGAGCGCCCTCAGCCACCCCTCGAGCTGCCTCTCGGTCTCTTCGCCGGATCGCTGGACGCGACCGAGCGCGAGGTTGCCCTCGGCGGGCTCCACGTTGTCGTCATAGAAGTCGAATCCCCGCGAGACGCCGCTGCCGGCCTTCAGCACGAAGCAGGAGACCGCCGCGCCGGTCGCGTACCCCTCCTTCTTCAAGAGCTCGGCGAGCGTCGGGATGTCCCTTCGAAGGTGGTAGCCGAGGTTGTCGTGGATGCCGTGCTCGGCGGGGAGCCGCCCCGTCAAGATCGACGCGTGCGACGGGACTGTGAGCGGGACGTGGGAATACGCCCTCTCGAAGAGGATCGAGTCGTTCCTCAACGCCGAGAGGGCCGGGGTCTCCACGCCCTTGTAGCCGTAGAACGGGAGATGGTCCGAGCGCAGCGTGTCGATGCTGATCAGGACGACGGGCGCCCTCGGGAAGGTCGCTGCCGCCGGGCCGGCGCTCGGGCCCCGGCTGCAGGCAGTGGCGGCCGCCAGCAGCGCTGCCGCGAGGAGCCGGAGGGATCGGGGAACCACGATCGAAGGTTACTTCAGGCGTTCCCGAAAGACGGGAGCCGGGGCGCAGGCCCCGGCTCCGGTCGGAAGAGAACGATGGAAGGACTTAGAAACGTACGCCCATCGTGACCTGGAACTGGCGCGGGATCTGGTAGCTGTTCACGCTCGTCGGCTTGCCGAAGTTCGGGCCGAAGTCCCAGTTGCCGGTCGTGTCGCTCGCGCTCGTCCGCTTGACCGGCGTCTGCGTGAAGGGATTGAACGTTTTGTAAGTCCCGCCGCCCGGGTTGAGCACCGTGTTGACCGTCGTGTCCACCGCGATGACCCCCTGGTTGTTGAAGAGGTTCAGCACCTGCGGCTGCAGGAAGACCTCGACGTGGGGCCCGATCGTCTTGACGAAGTTGACCGCGACGTCCGTCCTCTTGATGTCGTCGGTGCGGAAGGCGTCGCGCGAGGTGAAGTAGTACGTCACCGAGGAGGGCGGCAGCACGTATCCCGGGTTCGTCACGAACGTGCGGGATCGGACGGTGCCGACCGCCCCGTAGGGGACGCCGGTGTCGTAGGCCTGGACCGCGCTCACGGTCAGCGCCCCGAAGCTGGCGGGAACGAACGGCATGTCGTAAGCCGCGAAGACTCGAACCCGGTGCCGCTGGTCGGTGGCGAGGTCGCCCTTGGGATTGTTCCAGGACGCCTGCTTGTACTCCGGATAGACCGTGGGAGTCGAGGCAGCGGCTCCCGGTCCGGAGAGGGGGCCGCTGTTGCCCGCCTCGCCGAGGAAGTCGCCGAGAGAGTGCGACCACGTCCACGAGCCGCCGAGGTTCAGGTGGTTGTGGAAGAGCCGGTACTGGAACTGCGTCTGGAGGGCGGTGTAGTTGCGCGTGTAGTCGTTGCTGTTGCCGACGATCCCGACATCGTACCGATTGCCCTCGGGGTCCGTCGCGATGCCGGTGGAAGTGTTCAGCGTCGTGTTGTAGAAGTCGTGGAAGTCCCGCCGGACGAAATCCACGCGGTAGGAACCGTTGCCGACGCTGCCGTTGACGCCAAACGTGTACTCGCGCGCGTACGGCGACTTCAGCGTGTTCGTGATCTTGGAGGAGAGGCCCGGGTAGAACGCGTACGCCAGCGGCAGCTTGCACGTCGTCAGATCCGGGCAGCCCTGCGCGAAGAACCAGTTGAAGATCTGCTGGAGCGCCTCGGCCCGGCTCGTCAGGTTGGATCCCGCCGGATTGTTGATGACCGGGGCGCCGGCCCCCGTGATGTACCACTGGAAGACTCCCGCGGAGCCGCCCGAAGAGTTGCTGTCGAGGATGTTGTCCTGGATCGCGCCGACGTAGTGGGCGTAGCTCGCGCCGACCTTGACATTGCCCTTACCCGTGATGTCGTAGGAAGCCGCCAGGCGCGGGCTCCACGACTGGTCGTCGGCCGTCACGACTCCCAGGCTGTTGGACGCGTGGTTCTTGTCGTAGCGCACGCCGAGGTTGACGGAGAGCCGGTCCAGCCGCCACGAGTCGTTCAGGAACGCCGAGTGCGTCAGGGCGTCGGTGCCCTGGGAGAGCGTGAAGATCGGCGTGTAGTAGACGTAGGAGGTCGGGCCGACGACCGGGAAGAGGTCGTTGTTGCGGAAGATGACGTTGGTCGTAAAGATCCGGTAGTTGCTGCCGGACTGGTAGTTGTTGGCCAGGCGCGTGCCGGTGTAGTGGTCGTAGCCCATTTGGATGTTATGCGACCCGAGTTTCTCCGACGAGAGGAAGTACGTCCCCTTGACCTGGAAGTCCTCGTTGTTGCGTTCCTCCGGATCGCAGACCCCGCAGAAGGTCGGTGAGTTGTAGCGGGCTTTGCCGAACGCCAGGTCGCGCATCAGGGTCCCCTTGATCAGATCGGTAAACTGGGAGCCGGACCCAATGAAGGTGAACTTCCTCTGCGAGTAGAGCCCCTCGACGAAGAAGTTCTGGGTGATGACTCCGTTGTAGTTGGCGGTGATGAACCGCTGCGGGAGCTCCCGGGTGACGAGGCTGTCGAGGTCGAGGATCGTCCCGAACGAGTTGTTCGTCTGCGTCTCTTCGACCTTCAGGTAGCTGCCGGTCAGCGTGTGCCCGGTCGCCGGCGTCAGCGTCAGCTTGACCTGGTAGCGCTTGTCGAGATCGCCGACCTGGAAGGGGGTCGGCGCGACCCCCGAGGGAGCGGACGTCTGGCTCGCGATGCTGGTGTCCTGGTATCGCCCCGACCCGAAGAACCAGATGTGGTCCTTCCAGAGGAAGCCGCCCAGCGTGGCCTCGTACCGCGGGTTCACGTCCTGGACCCGCTTCTCCCCGGAGGGCGAGACCGCGGACCAGGCGTCGTTGGTCAGGGTCGTGCGGAAGGAGCCGGAGAAGATGTTGCCCCCGGACTTGGTGATCGTGTTGACGATGCCGCCGGTGAACCGGCCGAACTCGGCCGAGACCGAGGAGACCGATGTCGTGGTCTCCTGGATGGCGTCCTCGATGAAGAGGTTGTTCGGCGTCGCGCGGACGTTGTCGATGATGACGGCGCCGTCCACCGTGAACAGGTTGTCGAAGGTCGGCGCCCCCGAGATCGTGAACGCGTTGCCGAGGCCCGTGATCTGCGCCACGCCCGCCGATTGCGCCACGGCGGACGCGATGGTGCGGGCGACCGGCAGCTTGTTGGTCAGCTCCGTGGTGACCGTCGTCGAGCCCTGGAGGCTCGTCGAGACGGTTTCCGTCTTGGCGGTGACGGTCGTCTCGGCGGTGACTCCGGACAGCGCCATCACCGCGTCGAGAGTGGCCTGCTGCGAGGTCGTCAGCGCGACCGTCTTCGTGACGGTGACCATGCCCTGCAGCTTGAAGCCGACCGTGTAGTCCCCCGGCGGCAGGCCCACGAAGACGTAGTCGCCGTTGGCGGTGGTGACCGCCGTGCGCGTGCCCTGGAGCGCCGGCGAGGTCAACTCCACCGTGACGCCGGCCAAGCCCTGGCCCTCCGTCGTCACCCGCCCGCGCAGGGCGGAGTTGGTGAGCCCCTGCCCGAGCAGCGGTCCGCCCGCCGCAAGAAGAAGGACGACCCCGAGAAGGAAAAACGGGATTGGGTTTCGTCTCACGCTGCCTCCTGTTTCGAAAGACCGAGCCACAAACTCGCGCGGGAAGAGAGCAAGACGCGCACCACGCGTGCGTCTCGGGCAAACGCGGACGAAACGGATTCTTCGGCGGACGGGTTCGGGGAATTCGAGACGTGTCGAGCGCCGAAAATCAGCTTCTTGGATCGCGCTTCCAAAATCTTGGTCGCGCGCCGCGCCGGAAAGGGGCGATCGGGAAACCCTGCTAGGATCGGCGCATGAGCCTGAAAACCGAGGTCCACTCGCAGCGACTCGAAACGGTTCGAGGGAGGCTCGCCGCGATGAAGGCCGACGGCCTCTTCGCGACGCCCTCTTCGAACCTGTTCTACCTGACCGGGATCGATTTCTGGCGGAGCGAGCGGCTGACCGCTCTCCTCGTTTTCAAGGACCGCGACCCGCTGGTGGTCTGCCCCGCCTTCGAGGCGGAGCGGCTGCGCGGCATGTCCGCGGTCCGCGACGTGCGCACGTGGGAGGAAACGGAGGATCCGTTCCGCCTCGCCGCCTCGTTCTTCCCGGGGAAGTCCGGCGTGCTCGCCGTCGAGCCTTCGACCGCGTACGACGACGTCGAGCGGCTGCTCGCGGGAAGCGGTGGATGGAAGCCGGTCTCGGCCGCTCCGCTCTTCACTGCCCTGCGGATGGTCAAGCGGCCCGAGGAGATCGCCGCGATCCGCCGGGCCATCACGGTCGCGCTCCCGCGCTTCGAGAAGGCCTTCGCGGCGCTCCGGCCCGGAAGCGTCGAGGCCGACATCTCGCACCTCTTCGGAGGCGAGAACGTCGTCCAGTTCGGCCCGTCCTCGGCGATGCCCCACGGCGCCTCGACCTCGCGGACCCTCGAGAGCGGCGAGGCCGTTCTGATCGACGCCTGGGACAAGCCCGAGGGCTACTACTACGACATCACCCGCTCGACCTTCTTCGGGAACCCGACTCCCGAGTACCGCAAGGTCTGGGAGGTGGTCCTGGACGCCCAGACCGCGGCGATCGAGAAGGCGGCGCCCGGCGTCCCCTGCTCCGAGGTGGACGCGGCCGCGCGGCGGGTCATCGAGAAGGCGGGCTACGGCGAGTACTTCACGCACCGCCTCGGCCACGGCCTGGGCATCGACGTGCACGAGCCGCCGTACATGGTCGGCCACGAGACCACGATCCTCGAGCCCGGGATGACGTTCACCTCCGAGCCGGGCGTGTACCTGCCCGGCCGCTTCGGCGTCCGCATCGAGGATGACGTCCTCGTCACCGAGCGCGGGGCAGAGTCTCTGTCACCGCGAGTCTCGCGGCTCGAGCCGATTCCCGCGTAGGGAAGTGAGGGGAGGAGCAGAGGAGCCGAGGGGCAGAGGAGGGTTCCTCGGCCTTCTCCTCCGCTCCTCCGCTCCTCTGCTCCTCTCCTTCTCGTTCACGCCCGGCCTCCTCGCTCAAGCCACGTCGGAGCAAGCCGCCAGGAGATTCGCCGCTGCCGCGGTCAAGGGGCCGCGAGGGGAATTCGCGGCGGCGCTCGACGCCGACCGGCTCCTGGAAAAGAAGGTCGGACCGGACGCCTGGCAGGGACTGACGGAGCGGCAGAGGAATGTCCTCGCAACGGTGACCCGGGAGCGGTTCGCCGGGATGCTTGCGCCCCCCTCTCCGGCGGCGAGCACGGTGGTCGCGTGGTCGCTGGAGCTGGGACGGCAAGGAGGTCTCGCCGACGTGGTCCTCGGCATCGCGATCGGAGAGAAGACCTTGAAGACACGGTGGAGGCTTCGGTCCGAGGCAGGCGGCTGGCGAATCGAAGACGTCGCCCTGACCGATCCCGGGATCTCACTGGGGTCGGCGGCGGTTTCGAGCCTGGGCGCGCAGCCGGTTCGGCGCGAGCCGTGGTGGCCACGAGCGACGCGGCAGGTCGTTCCCTGGCTCGCTCTGCTCGCGGTCCTCGGCATCGTCCTGCGGTTGACGGCCCCGAGCATCCCCGTCGAACGGCGCAGGATCCTCTACCGCGCCGCGGCGGTCCCGGCGGCCATCGTCCTCGCCGGAGCGGCCGTGGCGGCGGTCCGCGTGGCGACCCAGCCCTGGGTGGTCCACGTCGAGGGGGCTGGCGCGCCTCCCGCCGCCTCCGCCTACGATCGAGGCCTCGCGGCGAAGCAGGCCGGCGAGACCGAAACGGCGCGGCAGGCCTTCGAAGAGGCGCTGGCTTCTCCCGCGCCTGCACACGGGGCCGCCCGGGAGCTCGCGGCGATGGAGCTGGAAGCGGGACGACTCGCCGCCGCGGAGGAGCGAATCGACTCCTACCTCGCCGCGGCCGGACCGGACCCGGATTCGCTCGCCCTGAAGGCCGTCGTCGAGGCGAACCTCGGAAAGCCGAAGGAGGCCGTCGAAGCGGTCGCCGCCGCCCGCCGGCTGCTCGGCCCCGGGCCGAAGGCCGCCGAGCTCGAAGCGAAGATCCGAGCCCGGGCCTCCGACGCTACCGGTGCGATCGCCGCGCTGCGCCCTCTCCTGGTGCAGGGCCTGAGCCGCGAGACCCTCCGATCGGATCCCGCCTACCTCGCCATCGCCACCGATCCCGCGTGGGTGCGGTTCCTCAACGAGAAAGAGGCCCGGTAAAATCTCCGCCGTCTGAATACAACCTTCCTTCCGAAATCGGTGACCGCACTGCGCGGCTACACCGCTCGCCAGCTCTCCGCGGACCTGCTCGCCGGCGTCATCGTCGGGGTCGTGGCGATCCCGCTCGCGCTCGCCTTCGCCATCGCGTCGGGAGTCTCGCCCGAGAAGGGGCTCGTCACGGCATTCGTCGCCGGCTTCCTGGTCTCGCTCCTGGGCGGAAGCCGCGTCCAGATCGGCGGCCCAACGGGCGCCTTCGTCGTCATCGTGTACGGGATCGTCCAGAAGCACGGCGTGGACGGCCTCGCCGTCGCGACGTTCCTGGCCGGCCTGCTCCTCGTGGGCATGGGGCTGGCGCGGTTCGGCGGCGCGATCAAGTTCATCCCGTATCCGGTCGTCACCGGGTTCACGAGCGGGATCGCCGTCATCATCTTCACATCGGAGGTCAAGGACCTGCTCGGGCTCCGGATGGGCGCCGTCCCCGCGCCCTTCCTCGAGAAGTGGAACGCTCTTGCGCGGGCGATCGGGACCGTCTCCCTCGCCGCGGTCGCCGTCTCCGCGGGCTCGCTGGCCGTCCTCGTCCTCTGGCCGAAGGTCTCGCGGCGGATCCCGTCGCCGATCGTCGCGATCCTGGCCGCAACGGCGGCCGTGGCGCTCCTGCGGCTGCCCGTGGAAACGATCGGCTCGCGATTCGGCACCTTCCGCTCGGAGCTTCCCTCGCTGTCCCTGCCCGACTTTTCCTTCGAACGGCTTCGGGAGCTGTTCTCTCCGGCCGTGACGGTCGCCCTGCTCTGCGGGATCGAGTCCCTCCTCTCGGCGGTCGTCGCCGACGGCATGATCGGCAGCCGCCACAAGTCCAACGTCGAGCTCGTCGGCCAGGGAGTCGCCAACATGGCGTCCGCGCTCTTCGGCGGGATCCCCGCGACCGGCGCGATCGCTCGCACGGCGACCAACGTCAAGAACGGCGGGCGCACGCCGGTGGCCGGGATGACACACGCGGTGACCGTGCTGGCGGTGCTCCTCTTGCTCGGCCGATGGGTAGCGCTCGTCCCGCTCGCCACGCTCGGCGCGATCCTGGCGGTCGTGGCCTACCACATGAGCGAGTGGCGGTCCTTCGCGACCCTGCTTCGCGGCCCCCGGAGCGACGTGGCGGTTCTCCTCGCGACCTTCCTGCTGACCGTGCTCGTGGACCTCACGGTGGCCGTGCAGGCCGGCGTCGTGCTGGCCGCGTTCCTCTTCATCCGCCGGATGGCCGAGGTCACGAACGTCGAGATGATCGCCAGGGAGTTCCGGGAGTCGCCCGACGGAACGATGGTTCTGGATCCCGAGGGCGTGGCGCGCCGGGCGATCCCCGACGGCGTCGAGGTTTACGAGATCAACGGGCCGTTCTTCTTCGCGGCGGCCGAGAAGGTCAAGGAGACGCTGTCCTTCGTTTCCCGCAGGCCGAAGGTGTTCGTCCTTCGAATGCGCAACGTCCCGGCGATCGACGCGACCGGCATCCGGGTCCTCGACGACCTGCACGACAGCTCCGAGAAACACGGCATCGCCTTTCTCATCGCGGGCCTGCACGCGCAGCCGCTGGTGGCGCTGGACCGGGCGGGCCGGCTGGACCGGTGGGGACGCGACTGCCTGACCGCCGACCTGGACGAGGCATTGGCAAGGGCCAGGGAGATCGTCAGGGAAGCTTCCTCTTCATCCACCAGGAGATGAACGTCCACATATCCGTCCGCTCGGCGATCTGCGCCTGACGCGAACCGTAGCTGTGGCTGGAATCGACCGCCACGCGCAGCAGGATCGGGCGGTTGCACTCCTGGGCAGCCTGCAGGGCCGCCGCGAACTTGTAGGAGTGGCTGGGCACCACCCGGTCGTCGTGGTCCGCGGCGAGAAGCATCGTCGCCGGATAACAGGCTCCCATACGAACGTTCTGTAGCGGCGAATAGGCCTTCAGATAGGAGAAGTCTTCCGGCTTTCCGGGCGACCCGTACTCGGAGACCCACGACGCTCCCGCCCCGAGCCGATCGTAGCGCAGCATGTCGTAGTGCCCCGCGTTCGGGATCGCCACGGCGAAGAGCTCCGGCCGCTGCGTGATGGCTGCGCCGATCAGCAGTCCTCCGTTGGAGTGCCCGTAGATCGCCAGCCGGTCCGAGGACGTGTATCCGCCCGCGATCAGGAACTCCGCCGCGGCGAAGAAATCGTCGAAGCCGTTCTGCTTGTTTCCCAGCATGCCGGCGCGGTGCCAGTCCTCTCCGTACTCCCCTCCTCCCCGGATGTTGGCCACCGCGTAGATTCCCCCGCTCTCGAGCCACATCGGCACGTCCGGCGAGTAATCCGGCGGCAGGCTCGCTCCGTAGCCACCGTACGCGGTCAGCAGCACCGGGTGGGTTCCGTCGAGCGCGAGATCCTTCGCTGCCGTCACGAACATCGGGACCGGGGTGCCATCCTTCGAGCGGAAGAAGACCTGCCTGGTCTCGTACGGCCGGGCGTCGAAGGGGACGCTGGGGGACCGGAACGGAGTGCTACGGCCAGTCCGCAGGTCCAGGCGGTAGACGGTCGGCGGCGCCAGGAAGGAGACGAACGAATAGAACAGCTCGGGAGCAGAAGGACGCCCGCCGAGCGGCCAGCCGACCGCGCCGAGACCGGGAAGGGCGACTTCTCCTTTCGGCTTTCCCTGGAGGTCGAAGAGGGAGAGCCGGCTCTTCACGTCCTCCAGGTAGTGGACGACGATCCGATCGCCCGCCAGCGCGGCGGACTCGATCACGTTGGCCGCCTCCGGGACGAGAATCCGCGGCTCGGCCGCTTCTCCCGCGCTCAGGTCGAGGGAGACGATGGAGCCCTTCGGCGCCCGGAAGTTCGTCTTGAGGTAGAGGGTGTTCCCGACGGCCTCCAGCGGAGTGTGGAACGCCCGGTGGGCGGCGAGCACTCGGAAAGGCCGGTTTTCCAGGCGCGGCCGGAGCGGATCCCCGAGGTCCTGGGCGAAGACCTCGCTCTCGGGCCCGTTTTCGTTGACGAAGAAGGCGTAGCGGCCGTCCTCGCTCGTCATGCAGTAGATCCAGCGCGCCTCCTTCCACTCGACGATGCGGCGGTCGCGAGCCCGAGGCGAGCGGAGGAAGTGGTAGGCCACCTCGCCCGCCTCGCGGGCGCCCCCGGACTCTTCCGGCTGCGCCCGGCGCACATAGAAGAAACCCCGCCCGTCCCGGGTCCAGCAGACGTTGTTCAGGACGCCGCCGACGGACTCCGCGAGGTCCCGGCCGTCGGAGAGCCGGCGGATCCGGGTCTCGGCCACGTCGCCTCCCCCTTTGGCGACGTTGTAGGCGAGGTAGCGGCCGTCGGGCGAGACCGCGTAGTCCCGGATTGCGAGAGACCCGTCCGGCGAGATCCGGTTGGGGTCGAGCGTGACTCGCGGCGAGGAGTCGGGGCTCTTCTGGACGAAGAGAACCGGCTGCGGCTGGAGGCCCGTGTTGCGGACGCAGAAGATCCGGCCCGCCTCTCGCCACGGAACGCCGGTGCGCGCGAAGCTCCAGAGTGACTCGAGCCGGCGGTGGATGGCCTCGCGGTCCGGAAGGCCCTCCAGGGTGCCCGAAGTCAGGCGGATCTCCGCGTCGAGCCACTGTCGGGTTCTCGCGCCATCGAGCTGCTCGAGCCAGCGATAGGGATCCGGGACACGGGTCCCGTGGTAGTCGTCTACGACGTCATCGCGCGGAGCGTCGGGATAGGAACGGACCGGACCGGGCGCCGCCGCCGGAATCGCGAGGGCCACCCCCAGAATCCAGAGAAACCTCAATCTTCAATCTTCAATCGTGACTTCCCCTGGGGCTCTCGAGCGCCGCCCGCATCATCTTCTCTCCGCCGCCCCCGTAGAACGACACGAGTGCCGACACGAGCGCGCGCGCGACCTGGTCGCGGTACTTCGCGGAGACAAGGAGCTTGCGGTCGTCGGGGTTGTTCAGGTTGCAGACCTCGACGAGAACGCGGGCGGGGATCCGGTTGTACTTCAGGATCGCGGGGACCCACTCGCGGCCGCCGCGGATGACGTTGGCGCGGATCGGCTGGAACGCGTGGATGGGAAGGGAGGCCGCGCGGAAGGACCGCACGATCTTCTCCGCGAAGTCCCGCGAGATGCCCTCGGCCTTGATCCGCTCCGGCCGCGAGAGGGCGGCCTTCGGGGCCTCCCGAACTTCCTTTCGCGACGCGTAGACGGCCCCGTTCCTCGGGAAGGTCTCCCGGAGGAACCTCTCCCCCGGCACGTAGACCATCAGGCCGCGCACCGCCGGGTGGAGCGAGTCGGCGTGCAGCGAGAGGAAGACCGTCCGGTCCTCGGAGCCTCCCTGCTTCTCGACTCCCCGCAGGATCGAGTTGGCCAGGTACCACCGCAGGTTCACGCCGGCGACCGGGTCGTCCAGCGGATACGGAGGGTGCGTCAGCACCCGGGCGGCGCGAGCATCGGTCACGGCGTCGGAGCCGCGCGGCTTGCACGGCTTCTTCGCCTGCACGGTCGCGACGACGCGGGCCCGCGTGTGCGCGGAGAGCAGCGCCTCGACACGGCAGGCGAGGTCGTAGACGAAGCGGGCCTCCTCGACGCCCGCGACCGAGGCGCCGGTGTCGCGCCCGCCGTGGCCCGCGTCGAGCACGAACGTGACGCCGGAGAGGTCCGTGGCGCGCACGCGATTGGCGAACTGCTCGGCCTCCAGGCGCGACTTCTCCTCAGCGATGCGCTCCGGGTCGTCCGGCGGCCGGAACTCCGGCGCGAGGTCCTCGATGGGGATCTTGACGGCGAAGTCCGCAGGGATCGCCCGCACGTCCGCGATCCCGTTTCTCTCGGCGATCTCCTGCGCCTTCGCGCGGACGTCCTCCGCGTGGAGGCGCCCGGTGAATCGGATGACGACCGAGGTATAGAGCGCCTCCCCTTTCTTCAGGCGGTAGACGGCGTAGCGCCCCTTCTCGTCCTGGGAGAACTGCAGCGGCGAATCCGGCGTCGAGGCGGGTTGGGTCGCCGCCGCGGCGCTGCGAAACGCCGGCAGGAGCAGGCGCCCGGGGATCCGAATCGCCTGGCCGGCCTCCGTCTGGAGCGCCGCGATCTGCCCCTCTTCGCGGATGGCCTTGTAGTTGGAGCCGTCGCCCGTGAACCACTCCGCGATGCGCCAGAGGCTCTCGGGATGCCCCGCCGGCGCCGTCACGATGTGGGTCCATCCGCCGGCGTCCTTCTTGTCTCCCGGGAAGAGAGCTTCCATCGCGATCCGCCGGTAGTTGTCCGAGAGGATCCGGTACGGCACGCGTACGAGCACGTCCTTGCGAAAGAGGTTCCTTCCCGCGTTTCCCGCGAGGATCTCGATCTTGGTCTCCGGGTCGTCGGTGAAACGTTTCGCGAACGCGTCGAGATTCTCCCCCGCCAGCGGCCGCGCCGCGAGAAACACCTGCTCGTCCTCTTCGACGGAGACCTGGAGCTCCTCGCTGATCTTGACGACTTTCTTCGATTCGACGCCGAGGGCCGTCGAGACGGCCAGCAGCGCGGCCAGCAACGTCCTCATCGGGCGAGCGGGGGAAACTCCGCCGCGCGCTCGAAGGCGCGGGCCGCGGCGAAGAGCGTCTCCTCGGCGAAACGCGGGGCCAGGATCTGGATTCCGAGCGGCAGGCCATCCCTCGAGAGGGCGGAGGGAACCGAGATGGCCGGGAGCCCCGCGAGCGACGCGGGGACCGTGAAGACGTCGGAGAGGTACATCGTCAGGGGGTCGTCCACCTTCTCGCCGAGGCGGAACGCGGGCGCGGGGATCGTCGGGCAGGCGATGACGTCCACGCCCTCGAAAGCGTCCTCGAAGTCCTCGAGAAGGAGCTCCCGAGCCCGCATCGCCCGTCCGTAGTAGGCGTCGTAGTACCCGGCCGAGAGCGCGAAAGTGCCCAGCAGGATCCGCCGCTTGACCTCCGGGCCGAAGCCCGCCGTCCGGCTCTCGACGTAGAGCGAGAGAAGGCTCGAGTCGTCCCGCCGCGGCCCGTAGCGCACACCGTCGAACCTCGCCAGGTTGGACGAGGCCTCGGCGCTCGCCACGACGTAGTAGATCGCGATGGCCGCGGGCGCGCGCGGGATCGAGACCTCGCGGACCTGTGCGCCCGCTTCCTTGAAGAGGCGGCGCGCCCGCGCGAGGTCGGCGGAAACCTCCGGGTCGAGCCCCTCGACCTGCGCCTCGGCGAGGATGCCGACCCGGAGGCCCTTCACGCCGCGGTCGAGCGCGGCTTCGGGATCGCCGACCGGCTCGGCGGAAGTCGTCGAGTCCATCGGGTCGTGCCCGGCGAGGACCCGGTAAACCCTGGCCGCGTCGGCCACGTTTCCCGTCAGGGGGCCGATCTGGTCGAGGGAGGAGGCGAACGCGACGAGGCCGTACCGTGAGACCCTTCCGTAGGTCGGCTTGAACCCGACGATGCCGCAGCAGGCCGCCGGCTGCCGGATCGAGCCGCCGGTGTCCGATCCGAGGCCCGCGGGGGCCATCCCGGAGGCAACGGCCGCGGCGCTTCCTCCCGAGGAGCCGCCCGGGATGCGGGACGTGTCCCACGGGTTGCGCGTGGGGCCGGCCGAGCTGTTCTCGGTGGACGAGCCCATCGCGAACTCGTCCATGTTGGCCCGGCCCACGAAGACCGCTCCTTCTTTCCGGAGCCGCGCGATCGCCGTCCCGTCGCCCGGCGGACGATACCCCTCGAGAATCCGGGACGCACAGGTCGTCGTCCGCCCGGCGATCCACATGTTGTCCTTGATGACGAAGGGAACGCCGGCGAGGGCGAGCTTCTCCCCCGCGGCGACGCGAAGGTCCACCTCGCGGGCTTCTTCCCGCGCCTGCCGCGCCGTGACCTCGAGAAACGCGTGGAGATCGCGGTCCTTTTCCTCGATCGCGGCCAGCGCGTCCTCGACGACCTCGCCCGCCGAACAGCGCCGGGAGGAGACGGCCTCCGCGGTCGAAACGACGGTCGCGGCCGGGGCGGGGGCGGTGGTCACGGCTTGGCGCCGCCGACGACCCGCGGCACCGCGCCGTGGTCGTGGAGGAGGCTCGGCGAATTGGCCTCGAGGGCTTCGCGCCCATGCCCCGCCACGCCGACGTCGTCGCGCAGAGGGGTGGCCGTCATCTGCGGCTCCCGCCGGGGCTCCTGCCGGATCTCCTTCAACTGGTCGATGTAGGAGAGAATGCGCGCGAGCTGATGGGTCAGGGCCGGCAGATCCTCCTCCGGCACGCGCAGCCGGGCGAGCGCGGCGACGTGGCGAACCACGTCCTCGCTGACGGGGGAATCAGATGACACGCCCGATAATTGTAAGGCTTTCGGCTCATCTTTCCGAATAGGAAAAGGTTTCCGACGCGAAACTCGAAGAAAAAAGCAGTTTCCGGATGGGCCAGGGAGAGCCGCGTCTCCGCGCGGTTGCTGGGGCGGCGGCGGGAGCTCAAGGCGCTCGAGAGGATCTCGCGCGAGCTGGGCGAACGCCTGTGGATCGTCGGCGGTGCGGCGCGGGACGTCGTGATGGGACGCGAGGTGGCGGAGGTGGACGTTGCGGTGGCGAGCCACCCGGAGCCCGTCGCCCGCGCCATGGAAGCCGAAGGGTTCGGCCGCGCAGTCGAGCTGTCGAGCGCTTCACCTCCGGTCTGGCGCGTCGCCGGGAGGCGGGAGATCGACGTCGCCCGGATCGAGGGGGCCACGATCGAGGAAGACCTGCGCCGGCGCGACTTCACCGCCAACGCGATGGCGCTCGACCTGGCCGGCCACCGGTGGCTCGATCCGTTCGGCGGACGGGAAGCCATCGCGGAGGGGCGCCTGAGGATGGTCTCGCCGCGCAACCTCCGGGAGGATCCGCTCCGGGTGCTGCGCGCGGCGCGATTCCTCGCGACCCACGGCCTGCGGCCCGACGGAGCGACCTCACGGGCCTGCCGGGCGGCCGCCCCGCTCCTGGAAGGGGTCGCCGGCGAGAGGATCCGGACGGAGTGGGTCAAGCTCCTCGGAGCTGCCCGCGCGGCGCCCGCGATCCGGTGGGCCGCGATGGCGAACGTCCTCGCCCCCGCGTTTGGCCTCGACGCCGCCGCGGAGAGGCGCGCGGGCGCCTCCTCGGAAAAGTTCGACGCGGTGGAGATCCGGGAGCTCCCGGCGGGGCCGCGCGTCCGCGTCCGGCTCGCCCTCTTCTGCGCGCGGATCGGGCTCGGGGCGGACCGGGCGGCGTCCTGGCTGGCCGCCCGACGGTTCGGGCGCACCGAGGCGGGAGACGCGGCGTCGCTCCTTCGCCTGGTCGAGGACGCAGGGCGGGCGCGCGGCGACCGGGGCCTCTGGAGATGGGTCCGCGACGCGGGAGATCTGGCCGGGGGGGCGCTGGCGCTCCTCGCGGTCCTTCGGCCGCGCCAGGGCGCGCGCAAGAGGGAGCTCGCCCGAAGGGCCCGCCGGCCGCGCCGCCGGGGCCCGCGCGTGACGGGAGAAGACGTGATGGCCTGGTCGGGGATTCCGCCGGGCCGGGCGGTCGGGAAGCTCCTTTCGGAGCTCGCGGTCGAGGTCCTGCGCGGGGCCGTCCGATCGCGCCGGGAAGCGAGGAACTGGCTTTCGTTGCAGGTCCAATGAGACGGTGGACCCCCACGATCTTCTTCTTTGACCCCCACCGGGCGGGAGGGGCAAGCCCCTCCCCTACGACCAGCCAGGGAGGAGCCGTTCCCAGAAGGGTGGTCGTTGAGCTCGCGGCCGCAGGAGTCTCCGAGCGAAGGCGAGGAGGAGCCTGCGGCCGCGGGAGCGGAGCGTTTTCCGAGAGATCCGGCGAGCGGTCGAGCCAACAGGCGAGCCTCTCGCCGGTGCGCCGAAGGCGCAGAGCGCTCGGGAAACGCGCCGCGACGTGCGGAACTGGCTCTCCGTACAGGGTCCAGCGTGACCCGAGTCCGCCTATAATTCTCCTTCCTTGACGCTCACCGACCTTCTCAAGTTCACCGCTCGCAAGGAAGCTTCGGACCTGCACCTGAAGCCCATGCGGCCGCCGCTGCTCCGTCTCAAGGGGCGGCTGATCCCCGTCAACACAGAGGTTCTCCAGCCGCCGGAGCTCGAGAAGATGCTGCTGGACATCCTGACGCCCGCCCAGAAGGCGCGGCTCGAGCAGAACCAGGCGGTGGACATCGGGTACGGGCTGTCCGGCGTCGCCCGGTTCCGGGCGAACATCTACGTCCAGCGCGGATCCCTGTCCGCGGCCTTCCGGCGCATCCCGTTCCGGATCCGGCGCTCCGACGAGCTGGGCCTGCCGGAGATCGTCGAGACGTTCTCCCGAATCCCGGCGGGCCTCGTCCTCGTCACCGGCCCGACCGGCTCGGGCAAGTCCACCACGCTCGCGGCGATCCTCCACTCGGTCATCGAGACGCGCCCGGTCCACATCGTGACGATCGAGGACCCCATCGAGTACCTCTTCCCCTCCGGCAAGGCCGCCGTCTCGCAGCGCGAGGTCGGCACGGACACGCCGAGCTTCCCCGAGGCCCTGAAGAACGTCATGCGACAGGACCCGGACGTCATCATGATCGGCGAGATGCGCGAGTGGGAGACGATCCAGACCGCGATCACGGCCGCCGAGACGGGTCACCTGGTCTTCTCGACGCTCCATACCAACAGCGCCGGCCAGTCCATCGACCGCGTGGTGGACTCCTGTCCGGTCGGGCAGCAGCGGCAGCTCCGGCAGCAGTTCGCGCTGGTCCTGCGGGCGATCGTCTCGATGAAGCTGATCGAGAAATCCGACGGGTCCGGGCTGACGCCGGTCTGCGAGATCCTAATCAACTCGCCCAAGATCGCCCGGCACATCGAGAACGGGGAGACCCGGGAGATCCTGCCGGAGATCGAGTCGTCGGTGACGTACTACCGGATGCAGTCGATGAACCAGTCGCTCATCGCGCTGCTGGTCAATGGAAAGATCAATTACAAGCGGGCCATGGAGCTTTCGACCGACCCCGAAGACCTTTCCCTGAAGCTCCGAAAGCTCTTCCCCCAGATTGAAGACGCCCAGCGAGGAGGCCAGATGTCTGCGGACAACGATTTCTCGGCGATCGTGCAGTTGATGGACGTCAAGCACCTCTACGAGGAGCAGGAAGAGAAGTGGCGTCTCCGGATGCAGGAGAAGGACGCGGAGATCGCCAAGGTCGAGCATCAGTTAAACGACGCGCACATGCGGGAGGGGGAGGGCAGCGACGCCCGCAACGACCTCCAGGAAGAGATCAATCGCCTGAAGACCGAGAACGAGCGGATCCAGCGCGAGGGCCAGGCCAAGATCGCGCAGTTGAACGAGCGCATCCGCGAGCTGAACCAGAGGATGCTGACCGCCGAACCCCCCCGAGTCGCCCAGGGGTTCTTCAAGAAATGACAGCGCGAGCGAAGCCCGCGCTGTCATCCTGAGCGAAGCGACAGAGAAGCACTCATCGCCCCCACCGTCGCCCCGATCAGGTCGGCCATCACGTCGGCGCCTTCCATCGAGCGGCCGGGGATCCAGTACTGGTGGACCTCGTCGGCGACGGCCCAGACCGCCATCAGGCCGACGATGGCGATGACCCGCCACAACGAGAACCCCGACTCCCCTCCCCAGGTGACCGCCCGGTACAGGAGAAACGCCTGCACGCCGTACAGGACGAAGTGAACGAACTTATCGAAGTGAGGAATCGCCGAGAGGATCGGGACCGAAGGAGGCCGGGGCCAGGAGGTCAGGGTGAGGAGAAACAGGGCCCAAAAAAGCGCCGCGCTTTTGGCGCGGCGCTTGGATCGATCGGCGTTTGTCACCGCCCGGGATGACACGTTAGCAAGAACTCCGCCCGTTATTCGCCTCGCTTGGTGTGGCCCGTCCGGCTGGGGCCCTTGGTCGGGGCCTTCTTGGCCGCCTTGCCGGTCTCGGCCTTTCCCCCGCGGGGCGGCTTGCGGGGCTTGGCTTGCTTCTTCGGCTCGGCCGTCTCCGCCTCGTCCTCGGTCTCCGGCTTCTGCTTGCGGACCGTCTCGACCCTCCCGCCCGTGGCGCGGCGCGCCCGGTCGGCCAGGGACTCCTTGCGGGGCGCCTTCTCCTTGGCCTCGAAGCGGTAGTCCACGAACTCCAGGATCGCGGCCTCCGCGGCGTCGCCCCTTCGGGCGCCGAGCCGGAGGATCCGGGTGTACCCGCCCGGCCGGTCCACGAAGCGCGGGGCGAGCTTCTCGAAGACCTTCTTGACCGTCGTCCGGTCCGGGATCCACTGCGCCACCTTGCGCCGGGCGGCGACCCCGTCGCTCTTGGCGGCGGTGATCAGGCGCTCGGCCAGGGGTCGCAGCTCCTTGGCCTTGGTGAGCGTCGTCTGGATGCGCTCGTGGGTCATCAGCGAGGCGAGCTGGTTGGAGAACATCGCCAGCCGATGGCTTGTCGTTCGCCGGAGCTTCCGTCCGGCACGGTTGTGCATCATGGCGGTCTACTCGCTTCTGGCTTCGGCGGCCTCGAGCTGCATGCCGAGCGACAGCCCCATCGGCCGGAGGATGTCGCGGATCTCGTTCAAGGACTTGCGGCCGAAGTTCTTGGTTTCGAGCATTTCCTTCTCGCTTCGCTGCACGAGGTCGCGGATCGTCCGGATGCCGGCGTTCTTCAAGCAGTTGGCGCTGCGCACGGAGAGCTCGAGCTCGTCCACGGAGCGGTTGAGGTACTCCGCCAGGTTCTCCGGCAGCTCCCCTTCCACGGAGCCCTCGAGCGCCGTCTCGTGCTCGGCGTTGACGAAGATCGTGAGGTGGTCGCGCAGGAGCGTGGCGGCGAGGCCGACCGCGTCCACCGGCGAGACCGTCCCGTTGGTCCAGACTTCCAGGACCAGCCGGTCATAGTCGGTCGCCTGCCCGATGCGGGCCGCCTCGACGTGGTAGTTGACGCGGCGCACGGGAGAGTGGACCGAGTCGATCGGGATGTAGCCGATCCCCATGTCCTCGTCGAAGTTCTTGTCGGCGGAGACGTAGCCGCGGCCGATGGAGACGCGCATCTCGGCCTGGAGCCGGCCGTTCTCCGACAGCGTGGCGATCGGGGCGTCCGGCTCGAGGATCTCGATGGTCGAGTCCCCCTGCAGGTCCGCCGCCGTGACCTTGCCCTTGCGCTCGACGTCGAGCGTGAGGATCTTCTCCTCGGTGGTGTGCATCTTGATCGGGATCTGCTTCAGATTCAGGATGATGTCGGTCACGTCCTCGACGACGCCCGGGAGCGAGGAGAACTCGTGGAGCACCCCCTCGATCTTGACCGCCGTGATCGCGGCCCCCTCGATCGAGGAGAGCAGCACCCGCCGAAGCGCGTTGCCCACCGTCGTCCCGAAGCCGCGCTCGAACGGCTGAGCGTAGAACTTCCCGTACGTCGCCGACAGGGTCTCGTTGTCGACGTCGAGCCGCTTCGGTTTCTGGAAACCTTTCCACAATGTCATGGCTTTTCTTCCTCCGTCCTGTGGGGACGATTTGTTACTTCGAATAGAGCTCGACGATCAGCTGCTCCTGGATCGGCAGCTTGATGTCCTGGCGCTGCGGCAACTCGACGACCGTCCCGGAAAAGGTTTCGGGCGAGAGGTCCAGCCACCCCGGGACGCCGCGCGCCCGCGCGGTCTCCACCGATGCCTTGATCTGCTCGTTGACCCGGCTCTTCTCCTTGATGGAGACGACCTGGCCCTTCGCGACACGGTAGGACGGGATCGAGACCTTCTTCCCGTTGACCGTGACGTGGCCGTGCCGCACGAGCTGCCGGGCCTGCGCTCGCGAGGCCGCGAACCCCAGCGAGTACACGACGTTGTCGAGACGGCGCTCGAGCTCCTCGAGGAGGTTGGCGCCCGTGATTCCCTTGCGCCGCTCGGCCTTGGCGAAGGTCAGCCGGAACTGGCTCTCCAATAGCCCGTAGATCCGCTTGACCTTCTGCTTCTCGCGAAGCTGGATGCCGTAGCCGAGAAGCTTGCTACGCCTCCGGCCGTGCTGGCCGGGCGGGTAGTTTCGCCGCTCGACGGCGCACTTGTCCTTGAAGCAGCGGTCCCCTTTCAGGAACAGCTTCATTCCTTCGCGCCGGCACAGCCGGCAAACCGACTCGGTATAGCGAGCCACAGAGAATTTCCTCCAGGTCCCTCGTCTTGTTTACGTCCTTCTTCCCGGCCAGGACCCGTGAGCCGGTTTACAGACGGTTTCGAATTTCGGATTCCGAAATTCGAATTTGTTCCTAGACCCTTCTCCGCTTCCGCGGCCGGCATCCGTTATGCGGGATCGGCGTCGTGTCCTTGATGGACTTGATGTCGAGCCCGTTGGCCTGGAGCGCGCGGATCGCCGACTCGCGTCCCGCGCCCGGGCCCGTCACCCGGACGTCCACGGACCGGACGCCGTGCTCCTTGGCCCCCTCGGCGCAATTGGCCGCGGCAAGCTGCGCCGCGAACGGGGTCCCCTTGCGGGAGCCCTTGAAGCCGATGCGCCCGGCCGAGGACCACGACAGCACGCCGCCCTCCTGGTCCGCCACCGTGATGATGGTGTTGTTGAAGGACGCCTGCACGGTCGCGATCGCGTGCGGGATGTTCTTCTTTTCCTTCTTGGCGACGCGCGGCCGCTTGCCTTTTCCCTTCGCCGGCTTTTCCGGCGTGGCAGTCGTTGGTGTCGGTTCAGCCATTTTTCCCTCGTACCTCGCTGGCTATCAGCTGCTAGCTGACAGCTGTCAGCTACTTCTTCGTCGCCTTCTTCTTGCCGGCGATCGTCTGCTTGCGCGGGCCCTTGCGGGTGCGCGCGTTGGTGTGGGTGCGCTGGCCGCGGACCGGGAGGTTGCGGCGATGGCGCATTCCCCGGTAGCAGCCGATGTCCATCAGCCGCTTGATGTCCATCGCGATGTCCTTGCGCAGGTCGCCCTCGACCTTGACCTCGTCGGTGATCACCTTGCGGATCCGGACGACTTCCTCCTCGGAGAGGTCCTTGACGCGCGTGTTGGGACGCACGTCGGCCTTCTCGAGGATGAAGTTCGACTTGGGCCTCCCGATCCCGTAGATGTAGGTCAGCCCGATCTCGACTCTCTTGTTGAGCGGAAGATCCACGCCAGCGATTCGCGCCATGGGAGTTCTCTCCTAGCCCTGTCTCTGTTTGTGCTTGGGGATCGGGCAGATGACCCGCACGACTCCCCGGCGATGCACGATCTTGCACTTCACGCAGATTTTCTTGACCGACGCTCTGACTTTCATGACTGACTCCGCTTCCCTAAGTTCAGCTTCCTCACTTGTACCGATAAATGATCCGTCCCCGCGTCAGGTCGTACGGCGACAGCTCCACGAGGACCTTGTCGCCGGGGAGGATGCGGATGAAGTTCTTCCGCATCTTTCCCGAGATGTGCGCGAGCACCTGATGCTTGTTCTCCAGCTCCACTCGAAACATTGCGTTCGGCAACGGCTCGACGACCGTCGCCATGACCTCGATCGCTTCCTCTTTCGACACGCGTCTAGGCTCCAACGCCCGCGACGCGGGCGGGCGCAAGGGCCGCCCCGACGTTGAGCCGCCCCGTCCCCAGGATGACCGCGCCCTGCGGCTCGAGCGCCACCGTGAACTCGAAGTGCGCCGAGGCGCTGCCGTCTCGCGTCCGGACGGTCCAGCCGTCGCGGTCCACGGAGACTTCCGGGCGCCCCAGGTTGAACATCGGCTCGATGGCGATGACCATCCCGCTCTTCAAGACGCCGCCCCGGCCTCCCGGGCCGTAGTTCGGGATCTGCGGCTCCTCGTGGAGGGCCGTCCCGACGCCGTGCCCGACGAAGTCCCGGACGACCCCGTACCCGTTGGCGATCGCGACCGACTCGACCGCCGCGCCGATGTCCGTCACGCGGTTGCCGGGGCGGGCCGCCGCGATGCCGGCCTCGAGGGCCTGCCGCGTCGTCTCCAGCAGCCGCGCGCGGTCCGCCGAGATCTTGCCGACCGGGATGGTCCGCGCCGCGTCGCCGTAGTAGCCGTCCACGACCGCGCCGCAGTCCACGCCGATGATGTCGCCTTCTTTCAAAGAGCGCTTCCCCGGGATCCCGTGCACGACCTCGTCGTTGATGGAGGTGCACAGGGTCTTGGGAAACCCGCGGTAGCCGACGAACGCCGGCCGGGCCCCCTGCGCCCGGATATACGCTTCGGCGATCCGATCGAGTTCGTCGGTCGTGACGCCCGGGGCGACCGCCTTCTCGACCACGTCGAGCGTCTCGAGGACGACCCGGGAGGCCTCCTCGAGCTTGACGAGCTCGTCGTGACTGCGAATCGTGATCATGCCACCCCTTGCGTCAGCCCCTGCGCCCGCCCCGGAGGGACCGCCTTGACGATCCGGTCGGCCACCTCCGGCACCTCTCCAGTCCCGTCCACGTCGGTCAGCAGCCCACTGCGCCGGTAGAACTCGACGAGCGGCTCGGTCTTCTGCCGGTAGACCCGGAGCCTTTCCAGGACCGTCTCGTGGCGGTCGTCGGCCCGGCTCTCCGAGCCCGAGCGCCCCTCCAGCCTGCCGATCAGGACCGATTCGGGGACGGAAAGGTTGATAACCGCCGAAAGGCGAATTCCATTTCCGCCGAGCAGGCCGTCCAGCGCGACCGCCTGGTCCACCGTCCGGGGGAACCCGTCGAGGAGGAACCCCGGCCGGGCGTCCGGTTCGGCCAGGCGCTCGCGCATCAGCCCGACCATGACGTCGTCGGGGACCAGCTCCCCGGCGTCCATGATCGCCCGGGCGCGCTGGCCCAGGGGGCTGCCGTCGCGGACGGCGGCCCGCAGGATCTCGCCGGTCGAGATCGCGGGGAGGCGCAGGCGCTCGGCCAGGAGCTTCGCCTGAGTCCCCTTGCCGCTTCCGGGAGGGCCCAGAAAGACGATGCGCATCGAGTTTCCCGCTATCCCCGGCCGCTAGCCCCGGCGGCCCCGGATCCGGCTCTTCTTGAGGAACCCCGTGTAGTGGTGCTCGACGAGCTTGGACTCGATCTGCTGGACCGTGTCCATCGCGACGCCCACGACGATCAGGAGAGACGTCCCGCCGAAGTAGAAGTTGAAGCCGAAGCCCTGCGTGACGAACCGCGGCAGGATCGCGTCCAGGCCGGGCCCGATCCACGGGAGGCTCTGGACCTTGAAGCCCGAGGAGAGGAATTCGGGGAGCAGAGCGACGAACGTCAGGTACACCGCGCCGACGATCGTCAGGCGCGAGAGCACGGTGTCGATGTAGTCGGCGGTCTTCTTGCCCGGCCGGATGCCCGGGATGAACCCGCCGTACTTGCGCATGTTGTCGGCGGTATCCACCGGGTTGAAGACGATCGACGTGTAGAAGTAGCAGAAGAAGAGGATGCCCACGCCGTAGAGGAGGACGTAGAGCGGCTGCCCCTGCGAGAGGGAGGCGGCGACCTTCTTCATCCAGTCCGCCCCGACGAAATTGGAGAAGTAGTAGGGGATCTGGAGGATCGAGATCGCGAAGATGATCGGGATGACGCCGCCCGTGTTGACCCTCAGGGGCAGGTACGTGTTCTGCCCGCCGTAGACGCGGCGGCCAACCACGCGCTTGGCGTACTGCACCGGGATTCGCCTCTGGGCCCGCTCGACGAAGACGATCAGGGCCACGATCCCTGCCATGAAAAACAGCACGAAGATCAGCGTCAGGATCGAGAGGTTGCCCTGGCGGATGGACTCGAAGAGCCCGAAAATCGCGGCCGGCAGGCGCACGACGATCCCCGCGAAGATGATCAGGGAGATTCCGTTGCCGATACCCCTCTCGGTGATCTGCTCGCCCAGCCACATGATGAAGATGGTCCCGGTCGTCAGCGTCAGGACGGTCAGCAGGCGGAAACCCCATCCCGGGTGCGGGATGAGCTTGGCGCCTCCCGGGGTGACCTGCTTCTCCAGCCAGAGCGCGATGCCCGTGGCCTGGATGAAGGAGAGCAGCACCGTGCCGTAGCGCGTGTACTGCGTGATCTTCTTGCGCCCCATTTCCCCTTCCTTGGAGAGCTTCTCGAGGTAAGGCCAGACGACCGTCAGGAGCTGCAGGATGATCGACGCCGAGATGTACGGCATGATGCCGAGCGCGAAGACCGAGAGACGGCGCAGCGCGCCTCCCGAGAAGATGTCCAGGAAGCCGAAGAGCGAGCCGGCCGTCGCGCGGAAGAACTCGTTCATCGAGGCCGGGTCGATGCCGGGAGTCGGGATGTGAGCTCCGAGCCGGTACACCGCGAGCATGATGAAGGTGAAGATGACCCGCTTGCGCAGGTCCGGCACCGAGAAAATGTTCGCGAAGCTCTGGAGAGCGCTCACCGGGGAATCACCTCGCAGCGGCCGCCCGCGGCCTCGATCCGGGCTTTCGCGCCGGCCGAGAACTTGTGCGCGGACACGTTCAGGGCCTTGGCGATCTCGCCTCCGCCCAGAATCTTGACCGGCCGGCTCGCGCGGGCCAGGCGCTTTTCCGCCAGGGCCTGCGGCGTCACGGCCGCTCCCGCCTCGAATCGGTCGAGGTCGGAGAGGTTCACGATGTCGTACTCGACCCGGAAGATGTTGGTGAAGCCTCGCTTGGGGATCCGGCGGTGGAGAGGCATCTGGCCGCCCTCGAAGCCGCGCAGGTGGCGGTAGCCGCTCCGAGACCTCTGACCCTTGTTGCCTTTCCCCGCCGTCTTGCCGTGCCCGCTGCCGGGGCCGCGCCCGACCCGCTTGCGATAGTGGGTCGCGCCCGGCGAGGGACGCAGGTCATGGACGCCGGTCCACGTCGGGCGCGGAGCCGGGCCCTCGGGGGCGGAGGCCTGCGACGAAGCCGCGGCCGCGGGCTTCTCACGCTTCTCGACGCGCGGGCGCGGGGCCTTGCGGGCCGGCTTGGCCGGCGCCGCCTTCTTCGCGGCGGTCTTTTTCGGAGCGGCGGACTTGCCTTCGCCCTTGCCCGCCGCGGTCTTCTTCGTGTCTTTTTTCTCGGCCATGGACTATTCCTCGACGACTTCGACTAAGTGCCTCACCTGGAGGACCATCCCCCGGGTCGCCGGGTTGTCCGGCCGGACGACGGTCTGGCCGATGCGGCGGAACCCGAGGCCCCGCAGCGTCAGCTTCTGCTTCTTCGGGGCGCAGATGCCGCTCTTGACCTGGCGAATCGCCACGGTCTTCTCGGCCTTGCGCTTGCCCGCGCTCTTGCTCTTCTCGCCTTCGGTCACGCCTGGGTCTCCGTTTCCGGGGTCTCGGCCGCCGCGCCGCCCATGCCGCGCCGGCGCCGCATCTCTCCCTCGTTCTTCAGCTTCAGCAGCCCGTCGAAGGTCGCCTTGATGACGTTGTGCGGGTTGGTCGTCCGCAGCGACTTCGTCAGGATGTCGGCCACGCCCACGGACTCGAGCACGGCGCGCACCGGCCCTCCCGCGATGACGCCGGTCCCGGCGGCCGCGGGCTTCAAGAGCACCCGCCCGGCGCCGTAGCGACCGAGCACGGTGTGCGGGATCGTCGTCCCCTTCAGGCTGATCTTCTGCATGTTCTTCTTGGCCATCTCGATCCCCTTCTTGATGGCCATGGGGACTTCCTTGGCCTTGCCGGAGCCATAGCCGACCCGTCCCTGCCCGTCGCCGACGACGACCAGGGCCGAGAAGGAGAAGTTCTTGCCCCCCTTGACGACCTTCGTGACGCGGTTGATGTGGACGACGCGGTCGATCAGCTCGCGGCCTTGCGCGTCCCGTTCCTTCTCCCGCTCGCGCGGCGCGCGCGAGGGTCCTCCCCGGTTGCCGTTCATCGCCTAAAACTCCAGTCCGCTCTCACGAGCGGCATCGGCCAGGGCTTTCACCTTGCCGTGATAGATGTAGCCGCCTCGGTCGAAGACGACCCTGGCGATTCCTTTTTCTTTTGCGCGGTCGGCCACGAGCTTTCCGACCCGCTTGGCGGTGCCGATGTTTGCTGCCGCCTTGCCTTCCTTCTTCAGGCCGGCGTCGAGCGACGAGGCGTGGGCGACCGTCTTGCCGCTGGCGTCGTCGATGACCTGCGCGTAGATGTGGCGGCCGCTCTTGAAGACGGCCAGCCGGGGCCGCTCTCCCGAGCCCTTCAGCTTCGTGCGGATGCGCACGCGCACGCGGCGCCGCGCCTCGGTTTTCTTCTCGCTCTTCATGGCTTACTTCCCGCCCGCCTTTCCGACCTTGCGGCGGATGACTTCGTTGGCGTACTTGATGCCCTTGGCCTTGTAGGGGTCGGGCACGCGGAGCTTGCGGATCTCGGCGGCCGTCTGGCCCACCTGCTGCCGGTCGGCGCCCGAGACCGAGAGCTTCCCCGCCTTCGCGTCGAGCGCGATGGCGATGCCCTCCGGGATCGGGAAGTTGACCGGGTGGGAGTAGCCGATCGAGAAGACGACCGTCTTCCCCTTTACCTCGGCCTTGTAGCCGACGCCCACGATCTCCAGGTCCTTGGAGAAGCCCTTCGTGACGCCCGCCACGGAGTTGGCCACGAGGCTCCGAAGCAACCCGTGAAACGCCCGATCCTTCGGCTCGTCGCTCGAGCGGGAGATCTTCACCTCGCCGTTGTCCACAACGACCGTCAGGCCGGGCGGAATGCGGTTGGAAAGCTCCCCCTTCGGGCCCTTGACTTTCAGGACGTTACCGTCCTTCTTGACCTCGACCCCCTTGGGGATCGCGACCGGCATTTTCCCTATGCGTGACACTTTCGTCTCTCCTGGAAAGTTGCGATCACCACACGTTGCAGAGGATCTCGCCGCCCAGCTTCTGCTCGCGGGCCTGGCGTCCCGTCACGATCCCGCGCGAGGTCGAGAGGATGGAAACGCCCAGTCCCCCGAGGACCTCCGGGATCTCCTTCGAACCCGCGTAGACCCGCCGGCCCGGACGCGAGACGCGCTCGAGGCCGTTGACGATCGGCTCGCCGTCCGCGTCGTACTTCAGGCCGATGCGGAGATACGGCCGACCTTTCTCCTCGACGCGGCGCCAGGAGGAGAGGTAGCCCTCATCGGCCAGCACTTTGACGAGGTTCTCCTTGACGCGGGAGGCGGGGACGTCCACGCGGTCGTGGCCGGCGCGCATCCCGTTGCGCAGGCGGTTCAACAGATCGGTGATCGGATCGCTGGTCGAATTCATCGGCTCACCACGACGCCTTCAACACGCCCGGCAGGTACCCTGCCGAGGCGTTCTGGCGGAAACAGATCCGGCAGAGGCCGAACTTGCGAAGGACACTCCGCGCCCGGCCGCAGATGCGGCAGCGGCGCACCTTCCGCGTCATGAACTTCGGCTTCCTCGCCGACTTGATGATCATTGCTCTTCTGGCCATCTCTCCGTCCTAGTCCTTAGTCCTTAGTC
>Ga0126379_10000050_pt1 | contig 56581 bp, 46 predicted proteins | sample PanSoiMetPlot_24_FD_92640 | JGI IMG/M metagenome (GOLD analysis project Ga0126379, IMG submission 92640) | Tropical forest soil microbial communities from Panama - MetaG Plot_24 | ecosystem: Environmental > Terrestrial > Soil > Tropical forest > Bulk soil | place: Panama | collected 2016-02-17
AGGATCGATCTGCAGGTCCCTGATTTCGTCTTTGCCGAAGTAAGCAGCATTGTTTTCGACGTCCATCTTTCCCACCAGCAGGTTGGGGGATTTTTCGCTGAACAGCGCGAACAATTCCCGAAAGTCTCCGCGCTGGTAAGCGGCGAAGCCCTTGTCCACGACAGTGCGGATCGCCGTCTCGTCTGCGGACGCGACATTGCCTTGTGTGCCGGGCGTGGGCTCCGCGGCAGGCGCTGCGGGCCGCGCTGAGCCCGGAAACATGCGGCTGGTGACGTCGAATTTCTTGAAGTTGGAAGCGGTCGTTTCGCACTGACCGCGAGTTTTTGGGAGTAGCAGTAAAACGTGGGTGGGCGCCCAGAACGTGTTGTCGACTTTCACCCATTCGATTTTAACCGACGAACCCTTGCCGACGAACGGCCGGTCTTTGAGCACATCCAGATGCAAGCGCACCGGAACCCGTTCTGCTAAGTCAACCCAGAGCTTCACGCGATCATGTAACTCAGCGTCTTCCCACTTGTCTGCAGGCTTGGCGGCCGGCCGAGGCTCGGCTTCGATCACGTACGACTGACGGCCCTGCACATCCTCGACTCCAACCAGCTTGAGGTCGAACAACCGTGGCAGGTCTTCGAAGGGAATGGGTTCTCGTGTCGCTCGCGTGCGAAATCCCTGCTGATTCTGGAGTGCGAAGCTGTAGAGCGTATTGCGCTTCAGTTCTGGATGCAATCTCGCTCGCATGCCTGAGATCATTTCATCCCAATTCCTCTGCTCCCGCTCGGCCTCGGCGCCGGTCAAGGGACTCCCATTGAGCGCCGTGAGACGGCTGTACCAGTCACCGCCAGCGAACACCACGTCGAACTGCCAAGTCTTGTGCAGGAACATGGCCCCATGCTTGTCGTAGTACTTCCAGTCAGCGAAGTGCTCGTAGGTGTAGCCTTGAGAGACGATGTAGTTCCGTTGAGCATTGGCAATCGCCGTCGTGACCAGTTCAACGGGATCGGGTTGCTGCGCGTTGGACTTCGACCCCATCGCCACCGACATGGCAATTAGACAGAGGAACCCGCGCGCGGCAGATTTCCGCATCAACGCCATACTGGTCAAACTCTTCAATCGCGGCCTCGACCCAATGCTTGCCCAAGGTAGCTCAGTTAAGCCGCGGTTTTCCAGCTTTATAAATTTTCGTTACTTAGTAATATGCGGCACGCCTTTACGGCCTTGCTGTGAGTAGCAGAAATCCGCAAACCCGTTGCGTGGGCGGAACACTGCGAGAGCTCACTGCGCCCGATAGCGCTTGTGGCTAAAAGGAGAGCCGATGCGCGCTCACTCACTCTTCGTTTCCTTCGCCAGGGAAAGCAGATTCGCATTGCTGGTGTTGATGCTGGCGATCTGCGGCCCAACTTGGAGCAGGGCCCAGGAGTCGAACTTCAAGCAATTCCCGAAGTACGAGATCTTTGGGGGATACGTCGCCGCGGGTCAAGCGGGCGATTATACCGATCTCAATTTTCCCGGGGCGTCGACCGGGATACCAAGCACGTTCTCGAGCACGCACGGCGCGGAGGCCTCCTTGCTGTTCAACTTCAATCGTGTTCTTGGACTCAAGGGTGATTTCTCAGTGCAACCCCACAGCGAGGGCTTCCGGGTAGGGGTATGCACGCCATTGCCGTGTTCGCCCATCATGGTGAACGTCGCCATCAATCCGAAGCTTTTCAATTTTCTGGTCGGCCCGGAATTCAAGCTGCGGAACCATTCCAGGTTCACGCCCTATGTTCACGGACTCGTGGGTTTAGCGCATGGCAACGCTTCCTTCACAGTGTCTGGCGCCAAAGTGTCTGGCGGCGTGTTCTCCTTTTCGCTGAAGACCAGCGAAACGGGTTTCGCGGCGGCGATGGGCGGAGGAGCCGATATTCGTCTTAGCAACAGGTTCAGCTTTCGCACTGGGATGGACTTCAACCCCGCCTGGGTCGGACGAGACGACTCGGGAGCGAGAACGGCAATCAAGAACGTCCGGCTTTGGGCCGGCATTCTATTCCATTAGATGAGTTGCGATTCCAACTGCGAGCCGCGAAGCGGCTGCTGCCCCTCGCCAGATTGCCAAGCGTTCGCCCCTGCTTGCCACCTCCTGTCGGTGAGCCCCGGCTTGTTGCACCTCGAATTCCAGCGGGGACCAGTACATCTCTCATAACTCGGCTCATAGCGCTCCCCGTAGCCTGAGCACCGCTTTCGAACGGGAAACGGCGGTTTCCTGCCGGGAAAGAACCTGTGAAAAACGGCGGGTCCACGTAAAACTACGCCCAAATGAGCCCACGAGAGACACATTGGCTTACAGCAACGTGCTCTGGTTAATGCAAAATCCACCGGATACCGGATTTACAGGAGAAATCTAAACTCGAAAGTAGCAAGACTCAGGATGACTGAGTTAGTCATCGGATCGGAAGACGTTATGAAGCTTCGAGCAGCCGGTGGGGTGGGAATCCTCCTGACGTGTTTGCTGGCGACGACTTGCAACACGCAAATTCCAGGGAGTCCGTCGTCGAGCAACCAGGCCACGGCGAGGAGCGCGGAAAACACACCTCCCAATCCGTCGTCTGCCTCCCCTGCTGCCGAAGCGAAAAAAAAGAAGCCAACGACGGCCGCGCCAGTTTCTGGGGGCCGCGTTGCCAACAAGAAACGGTAAGGTGACAAACAACATCTCCGCCGTGAAAAAGTCCGGTCGCTTCAGGCACGGCGAAGACGGCGCTTTCGTGGGCGATGCTCAAGCAGCATGGCGGACATCGCCCCTAGCGCCTTATTGACCCGTTGCGTCCGAACCGTACTGAGAGGAACAGTTATGCCGATCCCAGATGCTCTACGAGCCGAACTTTCGCAGTACCTCATAGGCCAAAAAGTTCGCGCATTGCGGCTGCGCCGCAGCATGGGCTTGACGCAACTGGGACAACGCACGGGCCTCTCTCCGGCGTTGTTGTCGAAGATTGAAAATGGCAAACTTGTTCCCACGATCGCTACCCTGTTGCGGATCGCCATTGTGTTCGACGTCACACTCGATCACTTCTTCCAGAACGAGCACCGGCGCCGCATCATCGCGATCACGCGTAAGCAGGAGCGTGAGACCTCCGGCGAGCGACGTTTCAATTGCGAAGACGGGTATGATCTGGCGCGGCTCGACTTGGGTAACGGCGAGCGCAAGTTCCAGCCCTACCTCGCGGATTTTGCGCCGTCAGCTGAAAACAACGGTCGCCCACACATGCACCAGGGATTCGAGTTTCTCCACGTGTTGAGTGGCAAGCTGGAGTTGACTATCGGAAGCGACCAGAACGTGCTCGAGCCCGGGGATTCGATCTACTTCGACTCCAACCTTCGCCACTCCTATCGTTGTCTAAGTCCCGAAACGTGCACCGCCTTCATGGTGTTGGCTTATCCCGAAAGGAACGTGACAGAGCGGCGCATGGAAAACCTGGGCACTCTGCACGGCACGCGGCGTCCAACGCATTCCATTGCGACCACCACGCTCAAGATTTTGGAGCCGCCCACACAAAATGGGACACCGCAACCCGAGAAGGGCCAGGTCACAACACGCTAGTGGCCCGTTAGGCGGATCTCGATCAGCAAAGGCGAGGCGTCCAAGGCGTGCGTAGTCATACGCTGCTTCCCTCCACGAGATACCATCCCGAACCGGATCGATTGACATGACACGGAAGAGAGATTCCGCGGCGTGAAGGTCTCCGTGATTGTGTGGCACCGGCACTCCTGCCGGTGCTTGCTTCCTCAAGAGCGCCACTTTCGCACAGGCTGCCACACGCTGGGCGAACAGCCGTCCATTCAGTGGCCCCTCATGACTGCGCTTCGGTAATTTTTTCTTCCCCCGAGAAAAGTTTTCCTTACATAAATTAACAGCCTCAAAAAGAGTGGCAGCGTTCTTGACCGTGTTTTTACAAGCAAGGGAAGTCGACAGGCGTTAACGCCCTCGATAAGAGCAAGAAGAATTTGTCGAAAGGGTATTCGGAGGAAACATGAGATATTTTCGAGCGATTTTGCTGGGGGTTTCCCTGATCGCAGGCATGAGCGCTCTGGCCAGCGCACAGAGCGTAGTGGCCGTCCAATGGCGGCAGGATGATGACCGTTGGCGGTACGACGGCGACCACGATCGCGACGACCGTGGCGGATACTACGGCGCGAGCACGGCGCGGCACGTTGGCTATCAAGATGGCTTCAACGATGGATTGAACGACCGGCGCACCGGCCATAGCTATCGCCCGACGCATGACAGCAGCTATCACCACGCCGATCGTGGTTATGAGCGCAGTTTCGGCAGCAGGGGCTACTACAAGCAGGCATATCGCGACGCGTACCTGCAAGGCTACTCTCGCGGTTACAACTCGAACCCGTGGTATCGGCGTTAGCGCGCGTGCAAAAGCCGGAAGCTCGCCACAGGTGGGCTTCCGGCTTCGTGTTTCTGCAGCGATCAATAAAGCCCGCGCCGTTAGAAGATCGAAATGGCCCGGCTGATAAGCTGCGTCTTCACACTTTAGTTAAGGAAGAGACAGCCAACACTTCCTGCTCTGCTTCCATCCAAGGACAATCAGCAGCAGCTCTGCATGGGTGCAATTTGAGCTGCGGCGGTTTTTCTTGGTGGGATCTGAACTATGACTGTCCCTTGGAAGCTGTGCTTTGCCCTTTTCGTCGCCTTGATTTCCACGCTTCTCGGCGGCTGTTCCGGAATGGCGACGCTGGCGTCTAATCCTAACTCGACGTCGACACCTTCACCGAGTCCTAGCCCCAATCCAAGCCCCAGCCCGAATCCATCGCCGGGCCTGGAAGTGGTGAACCACATCGTCGTCATGCTTCAAGAGAACCGGTCGTACGATTCCTACTTCGGAAAAATCAACGATGATCGTGCCGCCCAGGGCCTCGGTCGGGATGTGGATGCGCTAGACACCCTGTTCTCCCAGCCGGCAGATGACGGAAGCTCGATCATGAATTTTCATTACGTAACCGCCTGCACCTATAACTCCGCTCAAGCCTGGCTGGAGAGCCATGGCGATGTGAACCGCGACCAGCCGGCGGATGGAAATCCGGTGCTGATCAACGGCTTTGTCCACACCGCCAGCGGTGATGCGATGGGCATCAACCCTGACACTAAAGGCGTGCGCGTGATGGGCTTCTATAACCAGAACGACCTGCCTTCACCCTACTTCTTCGCGACGCAGTTCGCGACATCGGACCGCTGGTATGCCCCGGCGCCCATACAAACCGAAGCGGCGCGACTCTACGCCATGGCGGCAACATCACAGGGCCACGCCCATCCTCCAAATGCATCTGTTTCGGCCACTACAATTTTCCAGTTGCTGGATAGCGCGGGCGTCTCCTGGAGAATCTATGCCGCCGATAACGATGCAAACGGGAAACCGATTACCTTCCTCAACTTCTTCCAGCCCTATGGCTCGACGAAACAGGACCATGTGTTTCCGCTCTCCCAGTATTTCGCCGATCTTCAAAACGGAACGCTGCCGCCGTTTGTCTACATCGAGCCGTCGTTTAATAGCGGGCACGACGAGCACCCAGGATCGACGACGAATATTCAGTCAGGCGCAAACTTCATTCGCTCGATCATTACTGCCCTGATCGGCAGCACTTCGTGGAAAGATTCCATCTTTATTGAGACCTTTGACGAAGCGGGAGGTTTGTTTGATCACGTGGGGCCGATGATTGATGGGCAGCCAATTGAAGAGCTAGCCGTCAATGGGGGCACGCAGGCTGTGGGGCCAGGACGATATGCCACGGATGCTGCGACGCAGCACGTGCCGAATCCTGATGGAATGGCACCGCGAGATCTGACCAGCAGCGATCCTCCTGGCGACTTCACGCGGACCGGATTCCGCGTTCCTGTGATGATCATCTCGCCTTTTGCGAAGCCTCATTTTGTGTCTCACCTGCCTATGGATAACACCGCGGTGCTGAAGCTGGTGGAGACGCGCTTTCATCTGCCTCACCTGACGTTTCGCGATGCAGCCCAACCGGACATGTCCGCGGAATTTTTTGACTTCGCTAATGCGCCGAACATGAACCCGCCGGCCGTGCCGTCGCAGCCGGTTCCGAACAACAACTGCGATCCCAGCAAAGCTTCTGCCGCTTTAGGCAGTCCGTGGACGCCGCCGAATTAGCAATTGGCAACTCGCAACTAGCACCGCTAAGCCAGTCCGGAGTTGGAGTCCTTCGTGCTACCCAATCCGCTCCGTACCGGCTCGTTCCCTGGCTTTGCTGAGCTAATTGAGCCGCCCAGCTCACCATCACAAACCACTAGGGGAACGCTTTGTGACTTCAACAAAGAATGACATGGGCGAAAAAACAGGAAGGATTCCTCCTGTCGGGTTACCTGCCGGCGGGCATTCGAGAATCACTTTTATGTTAAGAAATTCGAAAATGCGCTTGCAGTTCGACTTCGAATCCTTGTCGACTGTCGAGTCAGTCTTGGTCAGCGTGTTGCCGTTTGCGTCATGTGTGAACGTTATCGAGGGCCACCCGCCAAACCAGGGTGGACGGAGGTGGCGCTTCCTCTTCGCCCCGGCTGTAGGCTGCGTGAATCCTTTCTTACTTGTTGAACGAGCACTGACCCGTCGTCGCTGAGCAGCTAATGGCAATCGGCGGGCAGGGCATGCTTGTACTCCCATCGCCAGTGCAGCTTAAGAGACTGGCGGGAATCGATCGTTGTCCATCGGGGACAAGGAGCAATTGCAACAATTGGTTTTCGTCTGTCCTGGAGACAATGAGCCTCTGGTCAATCTCTCCTTGCACCTTGTTGATTCTAGTGTCCAGCTCATTCTGCACCGTGGTGAGTTGCGACTGAAGCTGAGCGACCGCAGCTGTGAGATTGTTCAACGTCGTCTGGGCGTTGCCGACGGCAGCCTGGACGGTGCCTATGTCACCATCGACCACCCCCAAGTTCTTATTGAGGTTGTCCGCCCTGAGATAAGCACCGTGGACTTCCCACGCCGTGGTGTCGTTGTCGATGAATTCCAGAATCTCGTGGGTCGCATCCAAGGCCCGGGCGATAATCATCAAGGGTATACACCCCACAGAGCTGTTGCCGCCCGTGCCGAGAACCACCAGGTCCTGGAGGCATGCATCTTGCATGGCGTCTCGGGTGGCCTCAACAACCTGTGCCGCAAGGAGGGCAGCAAACTTGGCGCCAATGGTTGCTTTAGGATCAGGGTTTCCCAAGTGGAGTCCTGATGGATAGTCTTTGTCCGTGGTGTAGTCGTAAAGGTTGACGAAGGTCGCCGATACGGCACCAGGAGCCAGCTGCGCTTGCGACGGTGTGGATGTGCTGGACAAAGCAGTAGTGGCCTTATCCAGGCCATCGGCGGCATCGTCGAGCTGGTCAGCCAGGTCTTGGCCCACTGTTGGATCGCTATCGCCGCCGGTGATTGTCCCGTTTCCGCTGGCGCAATCGCTATTCTTGCCGGTGCATTTGGCCTTGCGAATGTTGTTCAAGTTGCTGTAGTCGCTAGTGCCATCCTTGCCTGTCGTTCGACCGTTCGCCTTCTGGGCCCGGGCGTTTGCCGAACTGGCTTTGTTGATGTGGTCCAGTATCTGGTTGCAGTGGGGGTCGCTGCCGCAGTTTGCCAGCTTGCCCTGTAGCGCTTGGAGGAGATTCTGGTGCTTGTTCAATAGAGTTGTGATCCGGCATTGGAGATCGTTTCCGTCGCCGCGAGCGCCGCTCGAGGGCGACCCATTCGCGGGACAAGTCAGCGTGGTGGCTGGGTCTGATGTTTGTGCACGCAGAGACGCCACTCCCAGATAAACTACGCACATGATCAAGGTCGCTTTGACACAAAGACCGGCTCTTTCCATTAGGCGTGAAACAGACATGACACTCTCCTGATCGGAAGATTTGGTTGCAATGATCCGAATACCGCTGGAAACCCGGAAAACAGGCATTCCCTAGGAGAAGGTAAGGACTATAAGATGGTGACCCGTGAGATGGGCCACGCCTGCGGGACGCAACACTAAGCGGCTCCAACCTGAGTGTCAAGTTTTTATTTTCAGAGCCGGTAGAATCTCGGCCAAAGCTCCAACAACTTCTCTTGACAGAGATCTGATTAGACCTTGCCGGCTTTCATGTCGGCAAGCCGCTTCTCAAAAGCTGAGGTGTTGGCGTTGTCGGCTTTGCCCGAGTGTCTCACACAGATGCGCTTATGTTGTCGACAACATAAGCGCATTTGAATTCGCCGCGAACCAGTTCAGAGAGCGGCAGAGAGCTTTCGCAATTCGACTGATCCTTTGTCCGTCCGCAGACGCACGCTTGCGCCGCCCTGGTTGATGGTCCCGTGGAAGTCACGTCCGAAACGGCTGCCGGCTTCCGCGTTGAGAGCAAAATCGGAACTGAAACTTGAGCGGCGGCCACCTTGAAAGTCCACCGTCAGCCCGGCGTTCTGAGGCACACGCAGCACGATCGTGCCCTTGGAACTCTCCAGATCAGCGCGTTCACCCAAGCTCGTGGCATCAATCTCGGCATCCGCCTTAAAGGACTTTATTTCTAATGCCCCACGTACATTGATGTCCTTCAGCCGGATGGAATCCTTGTAAGTGTCAATGCGAATCGAGCCGGTCGTGGACTCAATCGTCATCGGGGACTTGTAGCTCTTGATGCGGATATCGCCGTTGAGCCGCAAAACTTTGATGTCCGGCTTAAAGCTCTCGATTTCGAGATTGGTCTGGCGAGGAGCCTGAATCTCGAGTTCGACTTCGGCGGTGTAGTCGCCGTGGCCGCACAGCCAGCAACTCCAAGTTTGATTGGGATAATGGACCTTGACCTGGACACGGCTGTTGTCGTTGGAGAAGTCGACCGTGGTGTTCTCCATCCACCACTTGCGGTCGGAATCACTGCCATCGAAGCGCTTTACCACGTTCACCACCACCTGGTTCGTACTCGAGCCGGTGACGTGGATGGTTCCTTTGTAGTTGTCGACCAGCAGGGTGCTGCCGGGGTTGAGAGTAAAGGTGCGCTGAAACTTCTCTGGCTGGGCTTCCGAGCCTTGCCCGAGCGCCGGAGCGGCCAGCCCTGCGGTGGCCAGAGCCAGGGCCAGGAGCCTTAGAAGGATACTTGTCTGCCTTTTCATCAGTACCTCCGAAAGGTGCAGCTATTGATACGCCCAATTTGGGTCCCCGGTTCCATAGACGGGATAACTCCCCAAACGTCAACTTTGGGGTTCCCAGTGCGCACGGTTTTTAGCGGGCTAACGCGGGGGCCCTAGCAAGCGCGGTTTATGGCTTGCTGGGGCGCCCCAGATGTGGCTTTTGGTTCTCATGGGCGAGGGTGCCGGTGCCACAACGGCATGGATCAGCCAATCTGTACCGAGACCCCCGAACGGAGTCTCGGGGTGAAAATAGCCAAAGCTGCCGCTTAAAGCGATTTCAGTAACTTCAGCCAGCGTTCCCAGGCCTGGTCGTGCGCCTTCTTGTTGGCGACAGCGGCGTCGTGTTTCTTCTGGGTGTCCGGGTCGGTGGCTGTGTTCTGAATAGCCGCATCGGTCGCGGGGTCCTCGCCGGAGCGCATGAAGCCGTGGCCGGCGCCCTCGTAAGTCACCGGCTCGTAAGTCTTACTAGCGGCTTTCATGGCTTCGACGGCGCCGGGGATCATGGCATCGATACGTGCGTCGTTGCCGCCATAGAAGCCGTACACCGGAGCGGTGATCGTCGACACATCTTTGGGGGGTGGGCCGTAGAACGAATAAGCTGCGCTCAGATCTTTGCGGTTGGTGGCGAAGTTGAAGGCTTGGCCTCCGCCCCAACAGAACCCCGCCACGGCAATCTTTCCGCTGGCTGCCGGAATCTTCTTGGCGTAGTCGGCCACGGCGTTCAGATCGGCGGTCACTTGGGCAGGATCGAGCTTGGAGTTAGCCTCACGCGCGGCGTCCACGCTGGGGAAGTCGCTGCTCTTGCCCCCGTTCGGCCCCATGCCAGAAAGAAAATCCGGGGCGATGGCGATGTATCCTTGCGCGGCCAGTTTGTCAGCCACGGTGCGCGCCCAGTCACTCAGCCCGAAGATCTCGTGAATCACGATGACCACCGGCGCCTTTTGTTTGACTTCCGGATAGACAACAAAAGCCTGCACGGTGCGGTTATCGTGCTTGATCTGTACCCACTCCTGATGGCGGGGTGACTTCTCCAAGGTTTGCTTGGCCCAATCCTGGGCCGAGGCTGCGGAAAGGCTCAATAATAGGGTGATGGCAAGAGCGAGCGTTCTTTTCATGGGCAGAAAGTTTACTAGCGCCGGCGCATTTCTGCCAAGCCTGGACATCCTAAAGATCAGCTGCTCCCGGCGGTGATTGGGTGTATATAGTTAAGCTGGGGAGACCGAAGGAAGCGTTTGATCAGGTGATCGAGACGTGGTTAGGGCGATTGGCATGACTTCGGAGTAGGTACTCTGAGGTGGCGCCCGACAAAGCGCAAGAGCAAGAGAAGGGACAATGAGAGACATGGAAGCGCCAACGCAAATTACGGCCGCCGGACGTGAAGCGTCACTCAATCAGGTTCCTCCGCTTACGGGTTACAACCTGTTCCTCAGCGACCCCACCCTGGCTGCGGCCGTACAGCGTGAGGGCGCTGCTTGGGCAGAGCCACAGCTCGCGGAACTCGGACAATTCCTGGGAACGGAGGAGGTCCAGCGGTGGGGGTTTGACGCCAATGAGAACCTGCCCATCTTGCACACTCACGATCGCTACGGCAACCGCCGCGACGAAGTGATTTTTCATCCCGCCTGGCATCACCTTATGCGGGCCTCGATCGAGCGCCGGCTGCATAGCTTGCCCTGGACCGAGAAACGCCCGGGCGCGCACGTTGCGCGTGCGGCGATGATGATGCTCACCGTGCAGAATGAAGCCGGGCATACGTGTCCGGTCTCGATGACGTTTTCCTGCATGGCCTCATTGCGCGCGGAACCCGAGCTAACGCGCGAGTGGGAGCCGAAGATCGTGACCGCGAATTACGACCAGCGTTTTCTTCCGCCGTCGGAGAAATCCGGACTGCTGGTCGGCATGGCTATGACCGAGAAGCAAGGCGGATCTGACGTTCGCGCCAACACCACCTTCGCTGAGCCTGCTGGTGGGGCGGGCGAGTACTTGATCACCGGGCACAAATGGTTTTGTTCCGCGCCCATGTGCGACGCCTTCCTGGTTCTGGCGCAAACTTCTAAAGGGCTGACCTGCTTCTTGCTGCCGCGCTGGACGCCCGACGGCGCCAAGAACAACTTCTACATCCAGCGTTTGAAAGACAAGATGGGCAATCGCTCCAACGCGTCGAGTGAAGTTGAATTCGAACACGCTTGGGCGCGACGGGTTGGCGAAGAAGGACGCGGCGTCAACACTATCATTGAGATGGTCAACCACACTCGCCTGGACTGCGCTGTGGCCTCAGCTGGCCTGATGCGCCAGGCGCTAGCGCAAGCTGTGCATCATGCTCGCCATCGCCGGGCCTTCGGCAAACTCTTGATCGAGCAACCGCTGATGCGCAACGTGCTGGCCGATCTTGCTTTGGAATCCGAAGCCGCCACGCTGCTGGCCATGCGGGTGGCCCGCGCTTTCGACGCCCGTGCAACGGACGCCCGCGAACGCGCGTTCTGCCGCGTGGCCACCGCGGTCGCGAAGTATTGGTTGTGCAAGCGCTCGCCGTTTCACGTGAATGAAGCGCTGGAGTGTCTGGCTGGGAATGGCTACGTGGAAGAGTCGATGATGCCGCGCTTGTATCGCGAGGCGCCGCTGTACTCGATCTGGGAAGGCTCCGGCAACGTGATCTGTCTGGACATCCTGCGCGCGCTGATTCGCGAACCTGAGGCTGCTGAGGCCTTGCTACACGAGTTCAAGCAGTGCAAGAGTGCTGATCCACGACTGACGGGTTATCTTACTCATGTGGAAACCGATCTTGCCGGGCAGCTAAAAGACAAGAGCGGCCCGCGAGAAAGCGACGCGCGAAGGCTTGCCGAACGGCTGGCGCTCGCGCTGCAAGCCACGCTGGTTGCAGGACACAGCGCACCCGCACTGGCCGACGCTTTCATGGCTTCGCGTCTTGCCAACGACCACGGGCAAAATTTCGGAACGCTCTCCAGCAAAGTAGACGTGGGTTCCATTCTTGCACCAGTGGTGGCGGCCTTGGAGTCCTAGGCGCCCGAAATCATTATGCGCGATAGCTGGATTTTGGCCGTAGAGACGTGGCATTGCCACGTCTCGATGCCTGGCCCATGAAACAATGCATCGTTGCGACAATTCATGTAGAAGTGCGTAACGGCTTGATATATGTCCTCACCGAGTGTCACCGGGGTTAATGTGAGACGCGGCCGTGCCGCGTCTCTACCGCAATGGCTCGTTTTAGATCGATTTGACCGGTATCGCCGTCACGTCTTCGACCAGTCCGATCTCTTTTTGAATAAACGGCTCCCCATATTTCACGCCGGCCATCATGCCGAAATAGCCTGCCATGGTGGCTACGCGATTCCGGATCTCGGCGTGAGCCGGGAAGTCGCCGCGGCCCGCCTGTTGATCCGTGAACTGCGATTTGTAGGCGTAGATGGATTCGAGGCGCGCCTCAAATTGTGCGGTAATGTCCACCACGAACGTCGGGCGGATGTCGTAGTAAAGCGAGGCGTAAATGATCTTGAAGGGGCGATGCGGAGGCTGCGCGCCCGCGGTCTGCTCGCTCGCGTCACCCTGCGTATGCAATTCGAGTTTGCTCAGCCCGGCAAGAAAGCAAGCTTCGTAGCCGAGTGTGGAGCAGGTGTAGTGGTCGGGATGGCGGCCTTTCCAATAGGGAAGAATCACCACCCGCGGACGCTGTTCGCGGATCACGCGGGCGACTTTCAAGCGATTCTCCCAGGTGTTTTCCACGCGGCCATCGGGAATGTCCAGGGCTTGCCGGAAAGCAACTTGGAGGATCCTGGCGGCGTCGGCGGCTTCACGCGCGCGGTCTTCGGCGGTGCCGCGCGTCCCCATTTCGCCTTGCGTGAGGTCGAGGATCCCGGTGCGCAATCCGCGCTGCGCCATCTTGAGCAGAGTGCCGCCGCAGGTCTGCTCCACGTCATCGCGATGAGCGGCAATGGCCAGGACATCCAGAGCGGGAGCGCTCACTCCAGTTCCCCGGTTTCCACCGTTACTTTTTCACTCACGATCAGCCGGTGCGCGGCCATTTCCTTAATGTGCGGCAGCACGCGCTCCACATGTTCCTCCATGTCGATGAAAGTCACGACCAGCGGCAATTTGCCTCCGGCATCCACCAGCGTTGAGGTCTTGACGCGTCCGTGTCCGGTAAAGCCGGCCACGGCATGCAACACCGTGGCTCCCGCCACTTCCTGCTCACGCAGGTACTTGAGCATCTCCAGGTGCAGAGGACGATGATGCCACTCGTCGGCTTCGTTGAGATAAACCGAAACTTGCACGGCCCTGCGCGGTTGATCCGTCATGATGCGGCGCCGTCACCTCTCTGCGAGATTCTACACGCCGGTGAGAGCGGTTCAAATCGCTCGCGCCAGCGCGCCCCCGGCCAGGATCGCGCCCAGGCACAGCAGGTTGTTCGAGAGAATATTGCCGGCGAACAGCATCCAGTGACCTTGTTCGAAATAAGCCATGGTTTCATACGCGTAGCCGGAGAACGTTGTGTACGATCCGCAAAAGCCGATGGCCACCAGCCATCGCCACAGCGGGTTGACCAGGACGCGCTCCGTCGTCCAGACCAGAAGGAAGCCCAGGACCAGGCTGCCGCTTACGTTGATCAGCAGCGTGCCCCACGGAAACGCGGCACCGGCCAGGCGGGCAACAAGTTTGCTCAGGAGATAGCGCAGGTTTGCGCCGGCCAAGGCCCCAAGGGATATCCAGGCGTAGGCTCTCCATTCGATCAAGCTTCGCATGCGGACTGCTCCAAACGTGAAATTGGTAGGAGTCATCAGCCCGCAGGCGGTTAAAGGCGAACTCCATCGCCCTGTAAGTCGTTAGATTATATAACAGTTACGCCACTAGCAAACAAATTAAGCCGGACTGCATCAAAGTCACGTGCTCGCGACGTATTGCCAGCGGAGCGATCCTCATTTAGGCTAACTGGCTTCGAGTCCTCCCCATGACCCTTCTGGAAAAGCGCAGCGAACGCTTGCATGCTGGTCTGTCTTCGACGCTGGCGTACTTGGGACGCGAGATCTCGCCCAAACGGGTTCACCGCCTGCGCACCACCATTCGCCGCATCGAGAGCCTGATTACATTTGCCGAGCCCGAAATAGGCAAAAAGCAGGAAAAGGCCCTCGAGCAACTGGCACTTCTGCGCAAGCGTGCCGGCCGGGTTCGTGATCTGGATGTGCAACTGAGTTTGCTCGGGGCCATCGGGAACACCTCGACCGCACGCGATCGCAAACTGCTTGCCGACGTGCTGAAGCAGAAGCGCAGTAAGCACACCGAACGCTTGAGCGCCGTGGTCGCCAAGAGCAAAGAGCAACGCTTCCGCCCGATCTTTGATGCAATCCGTGCTCAATCGGCCGCTGCGCCGAAACTTCTGGACGAGTCAGCAGAACCTCTCGAACGGGCAAAACGGACGGTCACGCAGTTAGCCACTGATTTTTCTTCGCCGGCAAAAGCAAAAGCCGGCGCGCTGCACGAGATACGCATCAGTCTGAAGAAAACCCGTTATCTTGCCGAACTCGGCGAGGAATCTGCTGAGCAAAAGGCATTTCTGGTGGCGATGAAGTCCGTGCAGGACAGTCTAGGCGCGTGGCATGACTGGGAAGAGCTGACCAAAACAGCGGAGAAAGAATTTGGTGGCCGGGTGAATTGTCCTCTGCTGGTCGAAGTGCGCGCGTTGTTTGCTGCGAAACGCTCCGCTGCTGCTGCCGCGGTTTCCAACCTGTTCGCTGCCTGGCAATCCGCGCCTTGGCGCAAGCCGGCAGCCGGCGTGTATCCTCCCCAAACTCTGGCCCAGCGCGCCTGATCGAGTATGCCGGTTTTCGCTGCGGTCGACATCGGTTCCAATTCGGTGCGGCTGAGTGTCGCCGAGCTGCGCCGCGGGCGTCTCACACAACTGCACCAGGACCGCGAAGTCACGCGACTGGGCGAAGGCGCGTTCAAGGACGGCAACCTCGATCCACAAGCCATGGCGCGAAGCTTGAAAGTTCTGCAGCGCTTTCACCGCACGGTGCAAGGTTTCGCTGTTGAACGCATTCGGGTGGTGGCCACCAGCGCGCTGCGCGACAGCACCAACGGCCGCATCTTCTTGGAATGGGTTCGATCGGCGACGGGCTGGAACCTGGAGATCATCTCCGGCCTCGAAGAAGGCCGCCTGATTCACCTGGGCGTGTTGGCGAGCCTGCGCAGCCGGCCCGCAAAGATGTTGCTGATCGACCTCGGCGGAGGAAGCTGCGAGCTGACGCTGTCAGAAAAAGGCCACATCCGGGAAATCGTAACGCTGCCCCTGGGCGCGGTGCGGCTTACGCAGGAGTTCATTCGCCGCGACCCGCCTGCCAAGGAAGACTTGAAGCGGCTGCACGACTTCATCGCGGAGGAGACGGCGCATCTCCCGCGAAGGCTGACGAGGTCGAACACCAACCTGGTCATCGCGACGTCCGGCACTGCAGCTGCCCTCTCAGGAGCCGCGCAATCGCTGAAACTGGCGCGGGGGCGAATCACGCAAGCCGCCATCAGCAAGCTCGCCAAGCGGCTGGCTAAGATGAATGCACGCCAGCGCGCGGCGATCAAAGGCATCAACTCCAAGCGCGCAGAAATCGTGGTCGCCGGAGCTACCGTCTACGCCCGTCTCATGGACGTTTGCGGGTTGCGCTGGTTTCGTTATTCTCCGCTGGGGCTGCGCGACGGCATTCTGGCGCAGATGGCCGCGGAATATGACCGGCACACGCGTTCCCATCAGCAGTTGGAAGCCGATCGCCAGGATGTCCTGCTGAACATCAGCCGCCGCTACGGCGCGGACCTCGATCACTCCCAGCACGTGCGCAAACTCGCGTGGGCACTGTTTGACCAGACCAGATCCATGCATCGCCTGGATAAGGAATTCCGTGAGTGGATTGGCGCTGCCGCCATGCTGTACGAGGTCGGCATGTATGTGAATCCGGTTGGGCGACATCGCCACGCGCACTACATCGTGGCCCACTCCGAACTGTTTGGCTTTACTCCGCTGCAACGGCAGATCGTAGCCACCATCGCGCGCTTCCAAGGAAAGTCCAAGCCGCAGTTGCGCGACCGCTTAATCAAGCTGATGCCTGCGGGGCTGCGTGGCGATGTCATCAAAGCCACCGCGATTCTTCGCGTGGCCCGGGCCCTGAATCAGGGACGCCGCGGCGCCGTGGAGGCGATACACACCACCGCGCACGAAGGTGATCTGATCGTTCGCCTCACTACGCGCAGCCGTCTCGGCGTGGATCTGGAAATGTGGGCAGCAGAAAAGGAAGTCGGCTATTTCCGGGAAGTCTTTGGGCGGGAACTAGCCTTGCGGCTGGCTTGAAGGACGCGCGCGATCTTCGGTGTAACCAGCCAGTGCAGCGAGCCTCTGCGCCCGGTCATTTCAACTTTCGCTACCGCGCCTTTCTTGAAGTCGACCAGCGCGGGGCTGGCGTTGGCGCCGATGGTCTTGGTGAGAAACTCGGTCAAGCTGGGATTGTGCCCGACAACCATGACCGACGAATACTTCCCGAGTCGCGACACGAGCGTCTGGAATTGTTCGAGTTCGGCGTCGGGACGCAGAGCTGCGTCAGTCTGGACAGCAGTCTCAAAAGCAAGCTCATTGGCCACCAGCGATGCCGTCTGCAAGGCGCGCTTGAGGGGACTGCTGACAATGTGCTCCACCTGAATGTCAAGATTGGCCAGCATGCGACCGATGTAGCGCGCCTGCAAAATGCCTTCTTCATCTAAAGGACGTCGCTCATCCTTGCTGGGATTGGACTCGGCTTTGCCTGCGGACGCGTGTCGCAAAAAGTAGAGGTTCATAAAGGTTTATCGGCGGACCACCTGCTTGGTTCCCGGTGCAGGCGCGCGCCGCGACGGCAGACTGACCATGTCGGGTATGTCCGCGGCCGACGCCGTACCCTCCGCCAGGGCGATCAGGAATTCCTGGGCGGAGAAGCGCTCCTCAGTGCGGCGCCGTGGCAGATGAGTATAACGCCCGCTGCGGTCGAGGAAGCGGACTTTGGCATTATCGGCGAGGTATGCGGCCAGGATCTCATCCTTGGCTCGCTGTTGCAGCGAACGGTCGAGCAGCGGACACATGACTTCTACGCGCTCATAAAGGTTACGCGGCATCCAGTCGGCGCTGGAGATGTAGATTTCCTCGTTGCCGCCGTTCTCGAAGCAAAAGATGCGGCTGTGTTCCAGAAAACGGCCGACAACGCTGCGCACCACGATGTTGTCACTGATGCCCGGCACTCCAGGGCGCAGCGAGCACATACCGCGCACGATCAGCTCGATCTTCACGCCGGCCTGCGACGCGCGGTATAAGGCCTGGATCACATTCTTATCGAGCAGCGCGTTCATCTTGGCGACAATACGCGCCGGGCGTCCGGCGCGCGCATGCTCGGCTTCGCGCTGGATCAGCGCCAGCGAAGTGGCCGCCAATTCAATGGGAGAGATGGTCAAGGGCGCGTAGCTTGTCGCCTCCGAATACGCGGTCAGATAGTTGAACAGCGAATGCACGGCCATGGTGATTTCCGGGGACGCAGTCAGCAGGCTTACGTCGGTGTAGAAACGTGCCGTCGTGGGATTGTAGTTTCCGGTCCCGATGTGTGCGTAACGCCGCGTGACGCCGTCCGGATCATGTCGCACTAGAAGACAGAGTTTGCAATGGGTCTTCAGTCCTACCAGCCCGTGGTACACCTGTACGCCTTCATCTTCCAGAGTGCGCGCCCATTCAATGTTGGAGGCCTCGTCAAAGCGCGCCTTGAGTTCCAACACGGCGATCACTTCTTTCTCGTCGGCCGCTGCGGAGATCAGCGCGCTGATGATGGGCGAATCTTTGTTGGTCCGGTAGATCGTCTGCTTTACCGAGATCACGTCAGGGTCGCTGGACGCGGTCTTGATGAAATCGACCACCGCGTCGAACGAATCGTACGGATGATGGAGAATAATGTCGCGCTTGCGCAGCTCCTCAAAAATGTTCTTGCTCGTCGTGGGAAGGCGAAGCTCGCGCGCCGCAAAGCTCTTGAATTTAAGGTCGGGGCGTTCTGTGAGCTCGTAAAAATTGAAGAGGCGCGAAAGGTTCACCGGCCCCTGCGTGTAAAAAACCTGCCAGTCTTCGAGTTCGAAGGTCTGCTGCAGGCGCCGGGCAATTTCGGAATGGACTCCGGCGTCGATCTCCAGGCGCACGGCATCGCCTTTGCGCCGGCGGTGCAATTCCGTCCGCACCGATTCCAGCAGGTTGCGGGCCTCTTCCTCTTCCAGATAGAGGTTGCTATTGCGGGTAACACGAAAAGACGCGGCAGACAGGATGTCATATCCACGGTACATGCGCGCCGCATGATAGGTAAGCAGGTCTGCCAGAAACACGTAGTTGATGCCCGACTTGGAAGGCAAACGCACCAACCGCGGCAGGACGCGCGGCACCGTGACTACACCCATGTACGTCCCCGTCGCGCGCCGCTTGCGCTTCAGCAACAACGCGATGCACAGCGCCTTGTTCAGCACGCGTGGAAATGGATGTGCGGGGTCCACCGTCACCGGGGTCAGCAGCGGGTCAACTTCCTTTTCGCAATAGGAATTGATGAAAGCTTCCTGCTCCGGAGCCAACTCCGTTAGGTCGAGAACACGGATATTCTCCTTGGCCAGCGCGGGCAAGAGTTTCCTGTTCCAGCACTGATACTGTTCTTCGACGAAAGCGTGGGTTTCGAGGGCAATCAGGTCACGTTCCTGTTGCGCGCTCAACGCGTCAGGGCCGGAATCAACGAATCCTTCCTCAATGCGCTGCAGCAAACCTGCCACGCGGACTTCAAAGAATTCGTCCAGATTGCTGGCGGAGATGGCCAGGAATTTGACTCTTTCGAGCAGGGGATTGTGGTCTTCGTTAGCCTCTTCCAGCACGCGCCGGTTGAAAGCAAGCCACGAGGCTTCTCTGTTGATGTAGAGAGAAGGATGTTCGACCGACCGCTTCATAGTGGCGACCTGCGGATGCTAGCAGGGCAATGTGAAAGCAAGATTAAAATCAGTGGGATCTGCTGTTCGCGCCCGAATACCTGGGCCCAGACCTCTATTGTAGCCGCAAGACTCGGCCCGAGGCCAGGGTACGATCTTGAAGTAACTCTTTCACTCTTGATCGTAAATACCTGTAATAACTATGTAACAGGCCAGCATCAAAACTGCCAACCATGGCTGCTGCTGCCATGCGGCATTGGGCCATGCGCAAGACCGAATAGAGCAGCAAGTAAGCGGGCAGCCGTGCACCCGGATTGTCGCCGCTTTGCCGGCGATAAATGCGAAGGAAGTGGTCAGCTGCCGCTGTGGGGAGCTGCCACTCGACGATAGTTCCGGCCAGGTCCCAGGTAATATCTGCTGGGCCGGGAAGTTGATGGCCTTCGCCGTGACCAACCGAGTCGGTTTTGAGGAGCTCGCCGCGGGAGGTGAGCAGCCATTCGTGCGGCACCATGCGGCAATCGGGATACACAGGACGCTCGATTGGGATCTCGAGGGCGAAGTCATGAACACCCAATTCAACGCTAAGGTTCACGCGAAGCATGTCGGCGATCAGGGCTGTGTTGGCGTGCCCGGCTGGAAAGCTCGAAGCGCGGAAAACGCAGTAAGCAGCCATGCGCTCAAGCAATGCGGAAGTGAGATCACGCTGTGAGAGAGGACGGCCGCGGACAAACTCGTAACCTGCGTACCCGTTGTCACACTTGTTAAGCGGCGGAGAAAACCCGGCTAGCGCAAGGACAGTAGCTTGCTGCCGAGCGCAATGTCCGTAACGTCCAAAGCCTTCGAATTTGAAGAAAGTCTTGCCATCCTCAGAAAGATGCTTGATGCGCTCCTGGTCGGTCCAGCAGGCGGGCCATCGCGCGCGATCGGTAAAGAGCACGTCGCGCCAGGCGCCGCCGCCGATACTCGATCCAGCGGCATGCGGCACGCGCCGTCCGTATTCAATCCGGTAGGAACGGAAGCGGCGCCACTCGCCTCCTGATTCCGTGTTAACAAGGTGCGCAGGGAAAGGACGGCTGCACAACAGAGCGATGTTTGACTCGGGCACGCCTGCCGCCCGCAGCCCACGCGCGACGGAAAGGAACGTTGAGCCGCTGAAGCCGGGGCCCTCATCCACAATGACGAAGTCAGCCTCCTGGCGCAGTTCTTCCTGGATCCACCGCTGCTGAGCGGGTGTGAACGCTATGTGTCTGTCATAAGGCTCGCCCGCGGCACGGACCGTAATCCTTTCCGCAAGTATGCCATGCGCGCGCAGGGCAGCAACTACGACCGCGCCCAGCGCCGAGCCGACCGAGCGGATGCCGATCACGGCCACGCGCGGTTTCAGATGCGAGTGGACGTTGGCGGCCAGGTCGGCGAAGTCCAGCGGGTGCAACCCGTAGTAAGAAAAGCCTTCAGGATGAGCGCAGCGGATCTCAAGCGGATAATCCCTCAATTGTTCGAGCGCTGCAACGAGAGAGGATCGGACACCCGAAGCCGAAGCCCCGTTGCAAGCCGTGGCGGCAAGTTGATCCACCACATTGATCATGGCGCCGGTGGCCGGAGAATCCGTGTCGGCCAGTCCGGTTTCAATCTCGCCGGCTCGGACCAGAGCGTCCGTCAACGAGCCGCCGGCGCACGTCTGAATCTCGGCGCGCAGATCATCCACCAGGCGGCGCGTCGGCAGCAGCTCGCGGCTCTTGTGAAAGACAAAAAGATCCCAAGCAGCATCGTCGGGGCCAGGTTCCAGGTCAGTCGGAGAAATCATTCGCAAGCGGAGGGCGCGTGCAGTCTGCCTCTTATGAGTGTGATGCAGAGTGACAGGCCGGTGCTGCGCGCTGGGTCGCGGCGGTGGTTTAGCTCTGGGCGTGATGTCTTACGTCGGCTCCGCGCACCCAGAAGATAACATCTTCCGCGATGTTGGTGGCATGGTCGGCCACGCGCTCGAGATTGCGGGCGACGATCAGCGTGTCCAGCGCATCGCGATGGGTTTCCACACCGTGGGTCATGGCAAAGTCGGCGGCTTCGAAGATTTCGCGATTCATATCATCCACCAGATCGTCGCTTTCGAGCACGGACTGCGCCAAACTGGCGTCAGCAGTGAGGAAAGCGTTCAAAGCGTCGCGAACCATCTTGATGGTCACGGTCGCCATGCGCGGGATGTCGACGCTCAGCGGAGCTTTGGGATGGTTGACCATATCCATCACGCGTTCGGCGATGTTGACAGCCTGGTCGCCGACGCGCTCCAGGTCGGCGTTGATCTTGATGCAGGCGATGATGAATCGCAGGTCCACGGCCATGGGCTGCTGCATGGCCAGCAGGTCGACGGAGAGTTCGTCCACTTCGCGTTCCACGGCGTTGATCTTGGGCTCGTCGCGCAAAACCAACTGGCATATGGCTACGTCGCGCGTCTGGAAAGCGCGGACGGCGCGCTCCACCGCCTGCTCGGCGAGTCCCCCCATCACCAGCAGCTTCTGCTTGAGATCATCCAGACCTTGATGAAAACGAGTGCGCGTCATCCGAACCTCCCGGTGATGTAATCTTCCGTCCGCTGGTCGGAAGGCTTGGTAAACATGGTCTCCGTCTTGTCGAATTCCACCAGGTTACCCAGGAGGAAGAAAGCGGTGGAGTCGGCAACGCGCGCCGCTTGCTGCATGTTGTGCGTCACGATCACGACTGTATAGTGCTTTTTCATTTCGAAGATCAGGTCTTCTATTTTAGACGTCGAGATCGGATCCAGGGCAGAAGCGGGTTCGTCCATCAGAATTACCTCGGGTTCCACGGCCAGCGCGCGGGCGATGCACAGTCGTTGTTGTTGGCCGCCGGAGAGGCTGGCGCCGGACTTCTTCTTCAGATCGTCTTTGACTTCGTCCCAGAGCGCCGCCTGGTTCAACGAACGTTCTACCACATGGTCCAGCTCGCGGCGGTTACGATATCCGTTGAGCTTGAGCCCGGCGGCTACGTTGTCGTAAATGGACATGGTCGGAAACGGATTAGGTTTTTGAAAGACCATGCCCACGCGGCGCCGGATGGAAACGGGCGACACTCCTTTGCCGTACACGTCCAGGTCGCCGACCGCCACTTTGCCTTCTACGCGGGCGTCGGGCAGGGTTTCATGCATACGGTTCAAGCAGCGCACAAACGTCGACTTGCCACAACCTGACGGCCCGATGATGGCCGTAGCCTGCTTGTCCGGGATTTCCAGGCTGATGCCGAAGAGGGCTTGCTTGTTTCCGAACCACGCGTTGAGGTTGCTGACGTGAATGCTCGCGTCCATTAGCTCGCCCCCTTGATCGCCCCGCGGTTGACGATCCACCGAAAAACAATCACCGTCACCATAATTATTGTGATCAGCACCAAAGCGCCGGTCCAGGCCTGCTGGTGGGCCTGTTCGTAAGGCATCACGGCGTAAGTGTAGATCTGCAAAGGCAAAGCCGCTGTAGGCTGATCAAGCTTGATGTTCCAGAACATGTTCCCGAAGGCCGTGAACATCAACGGCGCCGTTTCGCCCGCGATGCGCGCAAAAGCCAGCATGATGCTGGTGATGATGCCGGCGCTGGCGGTGGGGATGATGACAGAAATTGTGGTCCGCCAGTGGGGTATGCCCAGGCCCCAGGCGGCCTCGCGAATCGGCTGCGGCACCAACAACAGCACTTCCTCTGTTGTGCGCGAGATGATGGGAATCATCATGATGCCCAGTGCCACGCTTCCCGCCAGCAGCGAAAAGTGCCCCTGCGTGACTACCACCAACGCCCAGGCCGTCATGCCGATCACGATCGAAGGCACGCCGTTGAGCGCGTCGGCGGTGAAGCGAACGATGTTTCCCCACTTGCCGCGGCCGTACTCCGCCAGATACACCCCGGCGCCGATGCCGAGCGGGATTCCGATCACGCTGGCCACACCCAGGATCATCAGCGAACCGGCGATGGCGTTGGCCATGCCGCCTCCGGTCTCACCTACCGGCTTGGGAATCTGCGTAAGAAAGCTCAAGTTCAGCGCAGGCAGTCCGCGATAAACAACAGTGCCCAGGATCAAAAACAGAGGCACTGTCACGATCATCGCGAAGAATGTGATCAAGCCCAGGGCCAGACCATTTGTCAGCCGCCGGCGCCAATGAATCTTGTTGGTGGGGTTAGGCAAGGGCCCTCGGTGTTCCCCGGGTAATGGACCAGACCAGCAACCCGGCCAGGGCGTTGACGATCAAGGTAATAGCGAACAGGATAAGGGCCGCTTCCATCAGCGCACTCAGGTAGACCTTTCCGACTGCTTCGGCGAACTCGTTGGCAACCACGCTCGCCAGCGTATATCCGGGCGCGAACAGTGACTTGGAAATCGCAGGATTGTTGCCGATCACCATGGTCACAGCCATGGTTTCACCAAAGGCGCGGCCCAGGCCCAGGATCACGGCTCCCAGGATTCCCGTACGCGCGTTACGCAGAACGGCAACGCGCAGCATTTCCCACTTGGTGGCGCCCAGCGCCAACGCCGCTTCACGCTGTTGGCGGGGCACGGCGGTGATCACTTCCCGCGTGATGGAAGAGATAATGGGGAGAATCATGATCGCCAGAATCACGCCTGCCGCCAGCATCCCGCTGCCGTACTTCGGCCCGCTGAACAGACCCGTCCAGCCAAAATATTTGGCGAGGAAGGGCTGAATGTAGAAGCGCAGGAACGGAGCCAGTACAAAGATGGCCCACAAGCCATAGATCACGCTGGGAATGGCCGCCAGAAGCTCCACCAGCAGGGAAAGGACAGAGCGAATGCGTCGGGGACAGATTTCGGTAAGAAAGAGCGCGGTGCCCAGCGACAGCGGTACCGCGATCAGCAGAGCCAGCAGCGACGAAACCACGGTCCCGTAGATGAACGGCAAAGCGCCGAAGTCTTCGTCAACCGGGTTCCAGACTGTCTTGACGAGAAACTGAAAGCCGAACTTGCTCATCGCAAGCCGGGACTGTGAGATCAGTTCAAAAAGAATCAGCCCCACGATGGCGACCAGAGCGACAGCGCAGCCAATCACCACAGAGCGAAAAGCCGCATCTCCAAGAAAGCTTTCCTTGAACTTGTACCGGCTCTTGGGGACCGGCGCCAAACCTCCGGTTCCGTCCGGGGGAGGCAGGGAAGTCGCGCCGCTCTTCTCCGGCAACTTGCTCCCTGGACGCGTTTTGGGCACCGTGTACATGGCTGCACGCTAGCAAAGCATTGTTAAAGGATTGTTAAAAGAGCGCCGGCCCTTAAGACCGGCGCCCTGTGCGGAGTGACCTACGAAACTCCTGCTACTTCTTGGCCTGCTTGTTGTCTTTGACCTTGATCTCTTTGATTCGCGCCTTCACCTTCGCGGCCACGGTCTTGGGCAGCGGTGCGTAAGAGAGGTTCGAAGTCATGCCCTGGCCTTGATCCACCATCCAGCTCAGGAAGTTGACGAAGGCTTTCTCTTTGCCGGCGTCTGCCCACTCTGCCGGGACCAGAAGCCAGGTGAAGCTCGAGATCGGATAAGCTCCCTTACCGGGGGCGTTAGTGATGGAGACCCGGAAGTCGTCCGGCATGTCTTTCACCGAGCCGGCGGCAGTGGTTACCGATTCAAGGCTGGCTTTCACGAATTGCCCCGCGGCGTTCTGCACGCTGCCGTAAGCCATGTTGTTGGAGAGAGCGTAGATCAGCTCCACGTAGCCGATGGCTCCTTCATTTTGCTTCACAAAGCCGGCCACGCCTTCATTGCCTTGTTGGCCTATGCCTGTTGGCCAGCCGATCGATGTGCCTTTCTTTGGTCCCGCCGCCCAATCCGGACTGACTTTGGACAGGTAGTCTGTCCAAATGTACGTGGTGCCGCTACCGTCGGCGCGGTGCACGACAATAATCTCCGTGTCAGGGAATTTGACACCGGGATTCGCTTTGGCCAGCCGGGGATCGTTCCACTTCTTGATCTTGCCGAGGTAGATATCGGCCAACACGTCGCCCGTGAACTTGAGTTCGCCACTGACGCCGGGGACATTGTAGGTCGGCACCACGGCGCCGAGAACCGTTGGGATATGAAACACCTTGAACGGTGTCTCAGAAAGCTGTTGGTCATTCATGGGGCCATCGCTGGCGCCAAAATCAACTGTCCCGCTCTGCAGCTGCTTGATGCCCGCGCCGCTTCCTTTGGACTGGTAGTTGATTGTGATATCTGGATGCTGGTTGTGGTATTCGGTAAACCACTTCTGATAGATGGGATTGGGAAACGTAGCTCCCGCGCCATTCAGGTTTGTCTGTGCCGACGCGCTCCCCACAGCGACCGCCAGCAACAACGCGACAAAGTAGTTGAGCCGCATTGTACCTCCTCGTCAATTCGAATATTCGTACTCAGCGCCAGTTATAGGGGAGGTTTGTTACAAACAGATTAAAAAGGAGTGAATAGAGAATAAAAACAAAGGGGAATGGACAACCGCGAGCTATCGTGGGTGGGGGCATTCCGAGACTTGGCAGTGCGTCAGCGCGGCCAGGAAGCCAAAGCCGCTAAGGAAAAACGGGCGGGATCAGGCAGCGAACCAGTGAAGAGATTCGGCTCTTACCAAAGCAGTCTTCAGCGCCCCGGTTCCAGGTGAAGCAGCTTAGTAAGCGTCTCAACGGTTTCCTCGACGGAGTTTGCGGTAAACCGCGTATCACTCTGATCAGTTTCGATCAAAAAAGGACACATTCCCTTGGGCGATTCAATCTGCACTTCGCATTCACGGCCGGGCTGCTCGAAGAACCAAATCCCATCGTCATCTGCCTCAGGGTGCGACACTTTGAGCTGGCGAACTTTGACTGCGGGGTAGATTTTCGTGATCGCCTGGATGATTTGATCGACATCTCGCATGAACTTATATCCCTTCCTATCACTTTCCCCCGTCTATACGGTCCTTCTTGGGAACAGGGTTTGGTTTTGGTTGTGAGAAAGTAGATGGTTTGTTGGTGCCTTCCTTAACATTGACGTGCTTCTTGTTCATTGTACCGTTCCTCGTCAGCTCAGGTTTGGATCGGACGCTGCCGCCTGCCTTTCTTATTTCGCCAGCAGTTGATTCGCGGATAGTCCCGTGGGGAACCCCCTGAGCAGCATCTTCGACTGTGGCCCCTTGAGAACCAGAAAACTTTGTGCCTGCGGCAGGCATTTCACTCTGTCCTCCTCGAACCACGACGTTGGCATCCGGTGCTCCAAAGCTCTCCGGCATTACTCCGTCAACTCGTCCCGAAGCTGCCAAGCCGCCAGTCAGCACCGCCTCGGTCACGATCTCCATGGCTCCTTGCGGACCTTGGTCAAGGACTTCATTCATCACTCCCGACGCGCCTTTGTTGTAGTAGTCCTGGGCGGCCACGGTGACCGAGCTTACAATACCGTCGGCCACCACCTTTGGACCGTAGACGGGGATGGCAGATATCGCGATGCCCTTCGCAGCGTGCCCAACGAAGTTCACCGTCCCAATTGCTGTGCCTTTCACCTCGTCCCACCAATCGTGGCCATCTAGGTCGGCCCTCGTAGTTGGCAAGCCGCGCACATAGCCGTACAGATTTAGCGTCTGCGGGTCCGTCAGATCGGCATAGGGGACCGGCACCGGCACCGCGCTCCAATCAGGCGTGATGAACCGTCCCAGCCCGTTGGAGTAATACCGCGCATCGAAGTAATCAAGGCCGGTTTCTGCATCCCGTTCTTTGCCGGTGAACTTGTAGTGATTGGAATCGTTGGCCAGGAATTGGAGCTCGCCGCCCCAGGGATAAAAGTCGGATTCGTTCAGGATATTCCCCTGAGCGTCAGTCACGATGTCGGTAGTCTTGAGATGGTCGGAGAAGTAATAAGAAACAGCGTTGCCCGGGTCCTTCCGCGCTACGCGCTCGCCATCGAAGAACACGTAATCGGTCCAGGCTCCGGTCGCGACGTTCTTCTCAGCGACGATCTGTCCGTTGAAGTAGATGTGCTCGGTGCTTGGTGAGCCCGCGGAATCCTTGCGTAAGCGCTGGCCCTCGGCATCGTACGTGTAGGTGGCGCCGCCGCTCGAAGCCCCGCCGTCCACCTGAGTGATCTGCGAGTGTGCGTCGTACGTGTAATTGTGGTTGCCCGTTGCGTCGTGTGTCATGTTGCCGGCGGCATCGTAGCTGTAGCCGGAAAGCTGATTGTTAGCCAGAGCCGCAATCGAAAGATTCTCCGCGTTGCACTTGGTAATGGTCTTTTGCAGCAGGTTCCCCCAGGCGTCGTACCCGTAGGAGTTGCCCCAGTACTCCGTCTTGCCATTAACGGTGGTCTGGCTGCAATCCGTCCCGGCGTTTTGGGCTGATGTCAGACGGTTGAGTGAGTCGTAGGTGAAGGTCTGGGCGCGGCTCTGATCGCGCCAGTTGACGATTTGGGTGACATTGCCATTGTCGCCTGCGCCCAGATTGTAGCGATATTCCAGATCCAGCAGGTTGCCCCAAAGATTGGTGCACGTGGTAGGGAGTTGTCCAGTACTCGAGGCCGTTGTCCGGCATGGCTGCAAGCGATTGTTGTACATGAACCCATTGGTGATCCCGGCGACCGTGCCGCTTTGGCCGCTGACGAAGGCGGTCAGTCCCCCGCCGGGTGCGTAGCTTGCACCCGTGACGTAGTTGATGTTGTTCCCCGAATCGACAGCCGAGACCATGCGTCCGGCCGAATCCGGCGTGTACGTGACCTTGGCGCCATCGGGATACGTCAACTGCACAAGCTCGCCGCCCAGGTTGTACGCCGCCCCGACGCTCGCGCCATGGGTGCAATCGGATGGCAGGCACTGCCAGGTAGACGTCACCCTCCCCAACGCGTCATAGCTGAACCAGTGACCACCGTTCTTGCCCGCCCGCACCAGCCGGCCCACGGCATACCCAGCGGCCCAGGTGGGATCGTTCGACTGGTCATACATGTACTGCTCGGGTACGTCGCCGTTGGAGAAAGTCTTCTGGGTGACCCGGTCCAGCGCATCGTAGCTGTAGCTGACGGTGATGCCCCGGGCGTCGGTCTTGCTCAGCACGTTGCCGTTGGCGTCATAGGTGTAGGTGATGGTTCCAGATTCAGGGTTGTACGCGGTAAGCAGCCGGTCCAGTGAATCGTAAGTGAACGTGCGCGTGCGCCACTTCGTACTATCGTTCGGGGCAGAGCCCTTCTGGTCCACACGCAGCAGGTTGCCGAGCGCATCGTACTGGTAATCGGTCTCGTAATTCAGGCCGTTCGGGTCTTCCCAGACCACCGTGAGGCGACCCAGCGCATCCGTACATGTCTTGCGTTGCTTTCCGGCTTCGTCCGTCATCGTGGCGCACGTGCCGGTGTAGCTGGCCGTGCTGATACCGCCGTCCTGTTTGGTGACCGTCGTTGGCCGGCCCAGGGCGTCATATGCAGTCTGCGTAACACCGTAGGTTGTATCGCTGGTCGAGAAATAGGGATTGCTGACAGAAGCCACGCGGCCCAGGGCGTCGTACGCAGTATCGACATAGGCGTTTCCGCTTGGCGTGTTGCGCTGATTGCGGTTGGCTCGACCCAAACCGTCGAAATAGAAATACTGATCGGTCCAGGTGTTGGTCGCGCTGCTCAGGAGCTGCTTCTTTTCCACCGTGGTCGGATTCGGGTAATAGAGATTGGTTTGTCCCTGGTCCGGATACGTAACGTTAGTCAACCGACCAATATTGTCGTATGTGTAATTCGTGGTCTGGTTGTTGGGATCGGTCACGCTGGAAATTAGGCCTGGATTGAGGTTGTACTGCTTTGTCGTGCACTGGTTGAGCGCATTGCAGGCACTTGTGAGATAGGCCCCAGCATACGGTGTTACGGCGTATTGCAGCGTGGTTGCATTCCCACAGGCGTCGCTTGATTGACTGACCATCCCCGAATCGAGGTAGGCTGCGGTCTGGGTCAAGTATCCGTTGGTTACAGAGACAGGGCAGCTCGCAGTGGAAACCGCGCTGCCGTTCAGCCAATGCTTTGTCGTGGTCAAATGCCCGCGAAAGCTGCCGTTCGCTGGGCTGGTGTCGCGAGACACCGTTACGCCCGACGAACCCAACGCAGTTTCATCGTAGTAGTTGAGCACCTGTGCGACTTGTGTGCCGGCGCCATTGTTTGTGGTGACCGAGCTCGGGCCATTGAGGATGTTGAATGTCAGGTAATTCCCATTGGACTGCCATGCGTACACGATACTCGTTGATTCGAGCAGGGGGCCGGGCGAACCGCTACCGAAATCGTATTCGCGCACTGCAACCTGTTTGCCATAGATCCCGTGACCGCTGGTGTTGTACGCTGTCGTGAAAGTGAACCCTGAATCGTAGTCAAATTCAGACTTCCTCACCAAGCCGTTGGGCCATGTTGTCGTTTTGCGAATTGGAACTACGTTCATTGCGGGCTGCGGGGGACCACCGGACGGGAAGTTCGGATTGGGCGCCCAGGAATAATCCGTGGTTACTGTTTTCAGGAGACTTCCTCCTGTGCTTGAACCGCTGAAATACTGCGTCTGCGTTTCAAACAGCGAGCAGCTGGTGTTGAAGTCGGTGAACGTGTGAACGGTGTCATTGCCGAGGGGATCGGTGACCTTTGCGCTCGACTGCGAGATCGAGTAGTTCCAAGTATGCGGACCGGTACCGTCATTGGCGTCAACAGTACGGGTGAGAAGCCTGGCGCTCGTAGATCCCACATGGCCGAATGGTACTTGGCACCCTACCGGGTGGTCCCAGGTGTACGAGATAGAGCCTCCGGCAGGGAGCGTGACCTTTACTAGGTCTCCCCAATTTACACCATTTGCGTCCGGCTCACTGTAGGCGAACGTGAAAGCGGTGTTGTCCGGCAGGACGATGCTCTGCATCATTGCCAAGTCCTGATTCGGTTCAATGTGAGCGCCATCGTCGGTCGCGAAGTGATGGGTAAAGATGTGGACATTGGTGAAACAGAACTTGAACGTGTTGGTCGAGCCATTCGACCCTGGAACTTGCCAGAGCCATGCATATGTGGTGACTTGTGGACCTGTGCATCCGCTGAAATCTGTAGTGGACTGAAGGTTCTGCATGAAATGGGGGTCTGGAATCACTCGACCCACGGTGTCGGTAATGGTCGTGTTAAAAGTGATTTGATTGCCGTCAACGTCTTCTTCTTTCTGGCCGGCGACGGGGCTGCCATAGGGAAAGATTCGCGTACCATTCGGGAAATAAATCGTGTTCGCCGCGTCAATCTTAAAGCCGCTCGCATCCAGGGACTCAGATATGTTCCCTGCCAGCAGTCCCATCGGATGCGTGGACTCGTCGGAAAAAACGAGTGCGCCTCCGGGAATTGCCGCCTCCGAAGAACTCATTTGGTCGGCGGCCACCACTGAAATGCTCGGTTGCTCATCATTGTCCCATGTGAAGATACATGGCGGCTGCGAGCAGTCCTTTGTCTGATTCCACACGGCGGTGTGGTAATGGATGATGAAAGAAAGCGCCAATTTGTCGCCCCGCTGAGGGTAAATCCAACAGGGGTATGTTTAGCTCGACGTGCCCACTTGTCAGACTGACGTTGTCAATCTCGCTGCCGTGATAGGAGCCGTATAACTTGACCCCCGCCTCGTTGGAGGCTTGCGCGTTAGTTTGGACAGGAAGAAAAAGAATAGGACAAGTGGAAACAACTACAAGAGAAAACAACCAAACTCCACGACCCATTTTGGACTCGGCCCCTTGACTGATAGTTGAATCACGAAGGCTATCAGAGCTGGGTGCAAAAAGACAAGACTTTGTGAGTGCAAAACAGATTTTTGTAGCGCCTCAGCTTAACAACTTATCGCGGGAGCTTGACCGCCTCAACTGAAATCAAAAGCTGCTTTCTATTCCTTCGGCAACGTGAAGAAGAACGTCGAGCCGTGGCCGATGCTGCTTTCCACCCGCACCGTGCCGCCGTGATTCAAGACAATGTGCTTCACAATGGCGAGACCGAGCCCTGTGCCTCCAGTTTCGCGGGAGCGGGCCTTGTCCACCCGGTAGAAGCGTTCAAAGATGCGCGGCAGATGTTCCGAAGGGATGCCGGGACCGAAATCCTGCACAAAGAATTCGATGGCGTTCGCCCGGTCGTTGGCGCCGAGCAGCACTTTGTTCCCGCTTTGCGCATAGCGCAAGGCATTGCTGACAAGGTTGGCGAAGACTTGATGGATGGCGTAAGAATCGGCGATCACGGAGGCATCCGGCACCGCGGCGATCACCAGCTCAACCTTGGCCTCACGCGCGCTCGCTTGCATGGAGGAGATGGATTCGGCGACCAGGACCCGCGCCGAATGGGGCCGCAAATCCAGCTTCTCCTCGCCCGATTCCACTCGCGCCAAAACCAGCAAGTCTTCGGTAAGGCGGCTCATGCGCTCGGCGTTGCGCCGGATCACTTGCAAAAAGTCACGAGCGGAACCATTGGCCGCGCCGGAATCGAGCAGGGTCTCAGCATAGCCGCGAATGGAAGTCAGCGGCGTGCGCAGCTCATGGGAGACGTTGGCGATGAAATCGCGCCGCGTCTTCTCCACGCGTTCGATGGCGGAGATGTCGTGCAACACGCTGACCACACCACCGTCGGGCAAAGGCTCGGCGGTGATTGAAAACGAACCTCTTCCGGCGAGGGAAGCGGCAATTGTGCTTTCCCGCTGGCGGGACTCGAGCGCGGCGCGCAAGGTAGAGAGAAAGTCAGGATCGCGCACCAGCTCCGTCACCGGCATACCCATCCGCACCGGTTGATGGATCATTCCGGCGATGGATTGATTGGCCCAGAGCACTTTCATCTCCGGATCCACGGCAATCACGCCGTCATTCATGCTGTTGAGCAAGGCTTCGAGCTCGGCGCGGCTCTCACGGACAGCGGAGAAGTTCTCTTCCAGGCGGCGGGCTGTACGATCGAGCGCCATCGCCACCTGCGCGATCTCATCAGCGCCGCGTTCGGCGATCCGCGCGGAGAGATCGCCGGCTGCCACCTGCTCGGCGAAGCGTACGATGCGCCGCAGCCTCGAGGCTATGATCTGCGCGACCAACACCGACAGAACCAAAGCAAAAAGCAGGGCCAGCGCCGTAGCTCGCAGCAGCGTGTTTTGGATGTCAGAGATATGGCTGCGCACCGTGGCCAGCGGATACGCGAGACGCGCGACCTGATTTCCGCTGGGAACAGCCACGTACAGGAATTCCACGCCCACGGTGTGGCTCAAGCGTGTAGCGCTGCCCATGTGTCCGTTGAGTGCGGCGGCGACTTCCGGTCTACCCGCGTGATTCTCCATGGTCTTGGGATCAGCTTCGGAATCAGCCAGTACAACTCCGTCGCGCGCGATGATCGTGGCGCGGGTCCCGGTGATGCGAGCTTCCTCTTCCGCGATCTGCTGCAGGGAATGCAAGTGGTCGTTCTCGATGCGCAAAGCAAACGTCTGGACATTCTGTCCCAACAAGTGCTCGATGTCGTTGCGCAACGAGTTTTCCCAGGTGTGGCGAATGCTGATGTCCATGGTCAGCGTGGCCACCGCGATCACGGCTACAAACGCCGCCAGCACCTTAAGGAAGATGCGGTTGGTCATGGCGCGGCCTCGAACTTGTAACCGATTCCGCGCACGGTTTTCAGATACCGGGGATCTTCCGGGTCGCGCTCCACCTTCTCGCGCAGGCGGCGGATGTAAACGTCCACCGACCGGGGGGTCACGAAAGAGAGGTCGCGCCACACTGCGTCCAGGATCTGGTCACGCGTGAAGGCTTTGCCGGGATGCGAAGCCAGAAAATGCAACAGGCGGAATTCAGTGGCCGTCACGTCCTCCGGCTTGCCGCGAACGGTGAGGGTCACCGAGTCGGAGTCCAGCGCAAAGTCCGGCGTGGTGATGTTCGTGGTGACCGGTTGCTCGAAGCGCCGCAGCACGGCCCGCACCCGAGCCACCAGTTCGCGTGGGCTGAAGGGCTTGCTGACGTAGTCGTCCGCGCCCAGGTCCAGCCCTCGGATGCGGTCGGCTTCGGCGGCTTTCGCGGTCAGGAAGATGATGGGAACCTTGGCCAAAACTCTGTCAGTGCGAATCTGGCTGCAGACTTCAAACCCGTTGAGACCGGGCACCATGACGTCCAGAATGAACACTGCCGGCGCGCGGCCTCGCGCCAGCGGCAAAACTCTATCGCCGGCGCCGCACGCTTGCACTGCATACCCGGCCTGGTGCAGATGGTGCGTCACCAGGTTCGCAATGTCAGGTTCATCTTCGAGCAAAACGATCGTCGGTTTCACGGGCGCCAGCTTTGTATCAGCCATGATTCTAGAGCCAATGGCCACAATTGCCATAATTGCCAAGATTGCCAAACATCGCCGAAATTTGAAGGGCCCCCACAAAATCCAATTTTGGCAGTCTTTGGCAGTTCCGGCGATTTTGGCAATTGTCTCCCAATTACCTAGCTGTAAATTAGAACAATTACTAAGTCTGATTCATCCCCACGTGGCTTGGAGCATTGTGCCCCCGTTCCACGGCTGTTACCATAAAACGGTGACAAATCGAAAAGCTTTCTTTACCCGCAATCTTCTGGCGCCGGCAGTAGCCCTGGTATTCGCGATCAGCGCGGTTGGGTTGCCGCCCAATCTGCCTCCAGTACCCAACACCGTGAGTTCCATCACTCCGGCCGAGCTGCGGATGCATTTGCAGTTCCTGGCCTCGGACGAGCTCGGTGGACGTTACACGCTTTCGCCCAGCTTTGCTATCGCAGCGCGCTATCTGGCGGCGCACCTGGAAGCCGATGGCTTCCGCGGCGCCGGTGAGCATGGCAGCTTTCTGCAGACTTTTGAGGTCGTCTCTACCAAACTCGACCCAGCCAAGACCTCGTTGGAGCTGACGCTCAACGGCCAGCCTGCGACGTACAGCTTTGGAGACGTCTTCGCCACGCAGAATCCGGCCAACGGCAGCGCGCAAGGAGACATCGTGTTTGTGGGCGCGGGGATTTCTTCGCCATCGCAAAAGCACGACGACTACGCCGGGCTGGACGTAAAAGGGAAGATCGTGCTGATCGCGGGCGGAACTCCAGCGGGCGTGGACATATCGCGCGTGGCGCCTGCGGAGCAAGGCGAAGGCGCGGCTCGGGCCCACGGCGCCGCTGGCGTGTTGCAGATTCCGCAGCAGCGTTTTGCCCAGTTCCTGCGCGACAAAGAAGCCATCCAGCGCTTTGCGGGCCGCGAGGTCATCCGCCTCGCTCGTGACAGCGAAGGCCGGCTCCCCTCGCTGACCTTGGGCCCCGACGTTGCCGAGAAACTTCTTGCGGCTGCCGGGCTCAACTTGAAGGATGTATACCAGGCTATCAGCAAGAAAGAACCGTTGCAGCCGAAAGCTCTGAACGCTTCCGGGCGCATCTCCATCGGCGTGCAGCAGACGCGGCAGACGACGCAAAACGTGGCCGGCATCCTCGAAGGGTCTGATCCCCAGCTCAAAAACGAGTACGTGATCTTCAGCGCGCATTATGACCACTTGAAAACCGGCCCCAACGGCGAGATCTACCACGGCGCCGATGATGACGGGTCGGGCACCACCGCTGTTTTGGCGATTGCTCACGCAATGTCGCTCGACCGCCCCAAACGCTCCGTGCTGGTGATGTTCCACGCCGGTGAAGAGCTGGGATTGCTGGGCTCGGAATACAACACTGACTACGCCCCCGTGGTCCCGCTGGACAAAGTGGTAGTGGATCTGAACATCGACATGATCGGGCGTTCTAAGCCTGCCGGCGACACTCAAAGCGAAGACGAGCACCTCACGGACGCCAACACGGTTTACCTGGTCGGCTCCAACCGCATCAGTGCGGAGCTACATAAGCTCAGCGAAGAGACCAACGCCCAGTACCAGAAAATGAAGTTGGACTACTACTACAACGATCCCAACAACCCAGAGCGGATCTACTTCCGTTCCGACCACTGGAATTACGCCAAACACGGGGTGCCCATCATTTTTTACTTTGACGGCACGCACGTGGACTACCACAAGCCCACGGACACGGTCGACAAGATCGATTTCGACAAGATGACGCAGATCACGCGGCTGGTGTTTGAGACGGGATGGCGCATCGCCAACCTCGACCACCGTCTGGCGAAGACGCAGTAAACCAAAAGAAAGTGTGAGACTACGGCTTTACGCGTTTCCGCGACGCGGGATACGGTGGTGTGTTTTTTCCCATGTAGGCGTCGATCACGACGTCCAAGCGATCGAAAAACGAAGCTGAAGCCGCAGCCTGCTCGGAAGGCTTGACTCGCGATGGCAAAAGACGCGTGTCATCTGCAGCTTGCGGATGAGGGCGGTCATCTGCCGCAGCCGGCATGCCTTCGGCCCGCCTTTCCACGGTCTCGCGAGCCTGTTGTTCCAGCGAGAGCCACAGCATATAGCGGAGTTGGTCCAGGGCCAGCTTGAAGTCGCTGAGGGCCCGCTCGGCAGCCCCGCGCTCCCGCGATGAGAAGCCTTCGAGCACCACTGCGGGTCCGCCCATGCGGCTATAGATCTCCGCTTGCAAGTTTTCTAGTTCGCTGGTGATGTTCTTGATGGTCTCTAGAACCCGGCTTGCAGCATGGGGCCCGCGCAGGCGCGTGGACAACATCGGGCCCTTGCTCCTGATGTGAGATTTCATCGTCGCCTTTTGTCCCAACCCAACCGCGAAGGTCATCACCATAGCGCAGAATGAGCGGCGCCGCGATACAAGAAAGCGCACTGTCACCAAGGAAGGCAACATGCTGCGACGAAGAGTCGTTGGAGCGCAGCCCCGGGGTGGAGGTGCCCCGGCTGCGTAGTCCACAGGCGAGGGCGCCTGTGCTCCTTCCCAGTTCTCTTTTGGGATTCTTAACGAATTCTTAATTTCCACAAGACATCCAGCTCTGAATCCCGGCGCATCCGAAAAAGTGCTCTGCTTTTTGGCCGAGGCTGAGTTGAGTCCGCTCGTGTCCTTTGGGGGGAAGTCGTACCAGTCCTGTTCTCGCCTCTGGCCCTTCCGCACATTGCAGGAGAGCCACCCTACAGGTCTGCCGGCTTTCGGACACCTTCACCCGCGGGACAACGCGCGAATCCGATTCCCACATGTGAAGGAGTTCAACGATGAAAGCCAGGCTGTTGTTGCTATGTCTATCTCTGGCGCTCTGCTTGACGGGAAGCGCCTTTGCCAAAGAAGTGGTTTTGCCCGCTGGGACGCTGCTGACGTGCATGATGGATGAGCCGAACTTCTCCTCGGCAACGGCCACGGTAGGAGACCCGTTTCTCTGCCACCCGCGCACCACGCAGATGTTCGGACAGGTCGTCTTTCCTCGAGGCGCCTATCTAGTCGGCCATCTCGAGGCCGACAAAGACCCCGGGCATTTTGTGGGCAAGGGCTACCTGAAGCTGTCGTTTGACCGCATCGGGCTGGCCAACACTGACCTGCCTCTGCCGGCTAAAGTGATTGCGGTCAAAGGATTTAAGGTTGACCGTGACGGCAAAATCATCGGCCACGGCCACGCCACCCGCGACGTCGTGGAGTGGATGCTGCCGCCTCTCTGGCCGTGGAAAGTGCTAACCCTGCCGGCGCGCGGCCCGCGTCCGGCACTCAAAGGCGAGACCTACATTACGCTGCGGTTGATGGAGGACGTAACCATACCCTTGGGCGGCCCATCTCCGGGACGCTTCGGTGAACCTGGAGCCGCGGTAACTCCGCCTCCCACATTCTCAACCCCGGCTTCGCCCGCAGCCTATGCTGCCCCTCCAGTCCAGGCTCCGGCCCCGGTCGTCCAGACTGACGAGGGCGTTGCCGATAGACTTATCACTGCTGGTGTTCATTCGGCAGCCCCAGCTATGATTTCGGCAACCCTGACCCGTCCGGCCGTCGCTCCCCCAGTGGCGCCTTCCGTGGACCATACAGGATGGCATCATTTTGGCCGGACCAAACCAACCTTGTTCGTTCTGAAAGACGGCGCGGTCTATGCCGTGACCGACTATTGGAACGATCAGGGTGGGATCTCTTACGTCCTGGCCAGCGGCGCAGCAGGCACTTTCGCTGTGCGTGACGTTGATTGGGACACCACCACCCAGCTCAACTCGGAACGCGGTGTTCGCGTCACTCTAAGCAGGACCACGTCTTGCGAAGGGCAGCAGTGCGCGGTGTTTTAGAAGAGCAGCTGGCAGATAGCTTGAAGACTTGAAGGCCCTGGACGTGCCAGGGCCTTTCTTTTTCGGTCGTCCCACACAGCGAGACTCGGGCTTTTGGCCCAACCTTCGCTCAGCGCCCATGCTAGAATCGCGGCATTCCATGGGCTACAAGGTTGCGCTCTTCGTGCCGTGCTTTGTCGACCAGTTGCTGCCCCAGGTCGCACTCGATACGGCAACGGTGCTGCGGCGGATCGGCTGCGACGTCAATTTCCCTCAGGACCAGACCTGCTGCGGCCAGCCAGCGTTCAATTCCGGCTATTGGGACGAAGCCCGGCCCTGCGCGGAGAGGTTCCTACGCGTCTTCCGTGAAGCAGAGTACATCGTCTGCCCGTCCGGCTCCTGCGCCACCATGGTGCGAACGTTCTACCCCGAGTTACTGGCTGCAAGTGCGCTGCACGGGGAAGTGACTGCCCTGGTTGCGCGGACATACGAGCTTTCTGAGTTCCTGGTGAAGGTTGCCGGCGTCACAGATGTGGGCGCGACATTCCCGCACAGCGTGACCTACCACGCGTCGTGTCATGGGTTGCGCGAGCTCGGTCTGCGTTCCGAGCCGCTCGACCTGCTGCGCGCCGTCAAAGGCCTCGAGCTGGTCGAGATGCAACACTTCGACGAGTGTTGCGGCTTCGGCGGCACCTTCGCCGCCAAGTTCGGAAGCATTTCCGAAGCTATGGGTGTCTCAAAGGCCGACAACATCTCTGCGGCCGGCGCTGAGTTCGTCACCGCCATCGATCCCAGTTGCCTGATGCACGTCGAGGGCATCTTGGCCAAACGTGGAGATCGGGCAAAGACCATTCATTTGGCCAGCATTCTGGCCAGTACGGGAGCAGGTGCATGAACGCCCCAGGCCCAACTCGCGCTCCGATCACCCGATCACCCGATCACCCGATCGCCGGATCTTCTCTCACCCCCGCCCAGCGCTTCCTGCGCGACGCTGCGGAAAAGTCTGCTGACCTGGTCCACCGCGAGATTATTCGCAAGAACATGGAGAGCTACGACGCGGCGCACGACAAAGGCCGCGGCCGTTTCAAGGATTGGGAAGCCGCGCGGCGGCGTTGCCAGGAGATTAAGCGCGAAGCCGTCAACCATCTCGACAAATACCTGGTCCAGTTTGAAGCCAACGTGCTCGCCCACGGCGGCCACGTTTTCTGGGCGGAGGACTCGGCGCAAGCCTGCGCTTATATTTGCGATCTTGCCCAGCGTCGCAAAGTAAAGACCGTGGTCAAGTCCAAATCCATGGTGACGGAAGAGATCGAGCTTGCTGCGGCGCTCGAGAAACTTGGCATCACGGTTTGGGAAACCGATCTGGGCGAATACATCGTCCAGCTCCGTCACGAGCCCCCATACCACATTGTGACGCCGGCCATGCACCTCAACCGCAAGCAGATCGGCGACCTGTTTCGCGAGAAACTCGAACCTGGGCTAAGCGACGATCCGGTGGAATTGATGGCCGCGGCGCGGCGCAAACTGCGGCAGGCGTTCTTCGCAGCAGAGATGGGGATCTCCGGCGCCAACTTCATCGTGGCCGACTCGGGCGCCATCGCCATTTCCACCAATGAAGGCAACGGCCGTCTTACCACCAGCGTGCCGCGCATTCACGTCGCGGTGACCGGAATCGAAAAAGTCGTTCCCCGGCTGCAGGATTTGGCCACGCTGTGGCCTGTCCTCGCGACCTCAGGAACCGGACAGCCGATCACTACCTACGGAACGCTGATCGGCGGGCCGCGCCGTCCGGGGGAAGCCGACGGCCCGGAAGAGTTCCACGTGGTCCTGGTGGACAACGGGCGGAGCCGCCTGTTGGCCAACAGCGAAGAGCGCGAAGTCTTGCATTGTATCCGCTGCGGCGCGTGTCTGAATGCCTGCCCGGTGTACCGCCACATTGGCGGCCATACGTACGGAACGATTTATCCCGGACCGATCGGCAGCGTGCTGACGCCGCATCTACGCGGCCCCGAGTTCGCTCACCTCTCGTCCGCATCGTCGTTATGCGGAGCCTGTACCAGCGTTTGCCCGGTGCGGATCGATCTGCATCATCACTTGCTGCACAACCGCCGCGATACCGTGCAAGCCCATGAAACCAAGGGGAGTGAGCGACTGATGTTTCGTTTGTGGCGCACCGTCATCCTGCGTCCCCGGTTGTACTCGCTGGCAGGCGGCCTCGGGCGATGGGGACTGCGGGCCCTCTATGGCCTGGGGCTGGAGGGAACCGTGTTCGATCCCATGCGCGAATGGAACCGCCGGCGCGCGCCGGTACCGTTGCCCAGAAGATCATTTCGCGCCCAATGGAAGAAGGAAAACCGCAGGTGAGTGAAACTTACAATCCTGGGCGAGACCGCATCCTGGAGCGCATTCGCGCTGGACTTCGCGACGCGCCGCCGTCACCCGGCGGGACCGTGCCGGACAGCGCGATCTTCGAGCCTGTCCTGAACGCACGGGAGCGTTTCGAACAGGAGGCTAAAGCCAACCTGATGGAGTGTTTGCCGGCAGTTGACGCTGTCGCCAGTGCGCAAAATCTTACCCAAGTGTTGGATTCACTGCCGCCCGGAGAGATCTTCGTCCAGGACGATCCCACCCTGCGCCGCCTGCTCGAAGCCGCGCGGTCGGCTCGGCCCATCCGCTGGTCGAGCCAAGGCGCGCCCAGCGAAGCATCGCAAGCCACAGTCACGCTGGCCCACGCGTTGATCGCCCAGACCGGCTCAGTCTTTGTGACTACGGCCTGTGGAGGACGCGGGGCGTCAGTGGTGGCCCCCTGCCACATCGTCTTCGCGACCACGGGTCAGCTTGTTCCCGATCTGGAGACAGCGCTGGTCAGCGCGGCGCGTGAGGGCGTGCTTGAGAAACAGTCTTTTGCTTGTGTGATCAGCGGCTCCAGCCGCACCGCCGATATCGAGAAGATCCTTGTCCAGGGTGCACACGGCCCGCGCCGCTTGGTCGTGATTCTGCAGGAACGTAACTGATTACCCCCCAGTAAGAAGCCCAGGCATCTAAATTGCCATTGCGACACTCACAATGGGAGCGTAGTTGCGCGTCGGCTAGCGCATGAGTGTCTGTACTCTCACTCACGGAATGGTGCCATCGCGGAACTGCGATTGCCGTCTGACGATCGAGGAGCTGAGAAATTATGTCGGGAAGCCGGTTGGTTCGTTTGCTGCAAACCGGATTGGTAGTGATCCTGCTCATGGTCGCAACACGAGTTGCCTTGGCGCATGCCATCCTGCTCGAAGAAAGTCCGGCTCCGAATTCCGTAGTGAAAGGCCCGAATGTCCCGCTCAAGTTGCGGTTCAATGTTCGCATTGACGCAGCCCGATCGCGGCTCTTCCTGTTCCTGCCTGACGGTTCGAGGCGCGATCTCGAGATCAAAGCGCAGCCCGCTCCCGATGTCCTGGCCGCCGATGCTGAAGGATTGACGCTGGGACCCTACAGGTTGCATTGGCTCGTGCTGGCCGCCGACGGCCACATCACGCAAGGCGACGTCCTGTTCAGCGTCAGCAATCCATGAGGCGCACGCGTGGTCCGCTTCCTGAGCATTTACGGTCTGGCCTCGGTGTTCCTCCGCGCGGCAACGCTGGTCCTGACAGCCCTGGTGCTCGGCGGAATTGCTTTCCGCGTCGTTGTGCTCAGACACGACCAGAATGATCAAGTGCGGTCAACCTGCAACCGGCTCATCGCCATCGCCGGGGCCGCCCTCCTGGCAACGCAGTGTGTCTTGCTCACCGTGGAGTCAGCGGTGTTGATGGGAACTGCGAACCTTAGTTTCCGTGAAGCGCTGAGCGCCAACTTCGCAGTGGCCGCGCTGGCGGCGATGACGGCTTGCGTGGCCATTCTGCTCTTCCATCGTAGTCATGGCAGTGGCTCGCAGACAGCGCTGTTTCTGTCCTGCTTTGTGCTGGTCGCTGCTGTGGTATCCACCAGCCATGCGGCGTCGCGCGTGGAGCTGCGGTGGCTGCTCAGCGCCCTTACCACGGCCCACATGCTGTCCGCGTTTGTATGGATCGGAGGATTGCCGTACTTGCTTGTCTCCCTCGCGCATTCCGGCAGGGAAGACCAGGCGCAAATCTGGACGCAGCGCTTCTCGCGCCTGGCGATGCTCAGCGTCGCTGTCCTGGTCCTGAGTGGTATTGTGATGGCCAGTCGCTACATCGACTCGCCACGAGCTCTATATGGCACAGCGTACGGGTTGATGATTGCGGCCAAAGCGGCGTTGCTGGCGCTCTTGCTTCTCCTGGGACGGCTGAATTATGGCCTGGTTCACCGTTTCCGCGTCGGGGCGGTCGCAGGACGGCTGGGACGGTTCGCCGAAGTCGAGCTGGGAATCGGCATCACGGCGATTCTCGCCGCGGCGTCGTTAACTTCGCAACCGCCGGCTATCGACCTGAAAGCCGGCCGCGTCTCCGCCCAGGAGATCTATGCGCGCGTGCGTCCCCTCTGGCCGCGATTGCGAACGCCGGCGTCGGAATCGCTGTCACCCTCGTCGCGTGCGCAAGCCAAGCAAAACGGAACAGCGCAGTCGTTTACGCCTGGCGCGGTAGTCACGCATCCCAACACCGCAGCCGACATCGGGTGGTCAGAGTACAACCACCATTGGGTCGGCCTGTTGTTGCTGTTGATGGGATTGCTGGCTGTGGCTGCGCGCGCAGGAAAGCCAGCGTGGCCGCGGCACTGGCCGCTGCTGTTTCTGGCGATGGCGTGCTTCATCCTGTTGCGCGCTGATCCGGAAGTCTGGCCGCTCGGCCCCGATGGCTTCTGGGAAACCTTTGATAATCCGGAGACGGTCGTGCATCGCGCGGCGGCTTTACTGGTTGCGTTGTTTGCTGTTTTCGAGTGGCGGGTGCAACGCCGGCAGGCGGAGGCCCGCTTTGCGCCGTATGTATTTCCAGGAGTGTGCGCCTTCGGAGGCGCGATGTTGCTGACCCACTCGCACGCGCTGGGCAACATCAAAGAAGAGTTACTGGCGGAGTTGAGTCATCTCCCGCTGGCGCTGCTGGGCGTTGTAGCCGGATGGTCGCGCTGGCTGGAGCTGAGGCTTGCCCCCGCGGACCGCAGGATTCCCGCGGCAATCTGGCCGGTTTGTTTTGTAGCCATGGGGTTTCTGTTGTTGAATTATCGCGAATCGTGAGCCGCAGCCGGTCACTCTAACCAGTGATAAGGGTCACAGGCGCGTAGCAAGGATTATTTGAAACTATTACTTCGGAGGAACAGGATCATGAAAACTGACATACTTGAAACTGCGGGAGACCAGCTGACAGATATGGCGGATAAGGCCCGCGACATCTCTACCCGCGTAAAAGACCGCTGGAACCACACCTATCGCGATGTCGAGCGCGGCGTGCGCCGGGCCAAGCTGGCCGCCGAAGAGGGCGTGGATGACGCCCGGCGCAACATCAAGGCGCATCCCATCACCACCGTGGCTGCTGTTGCCGGCGGAGCGTTTGCCGTCGGATTACTGACGGGATGGATCGTGGGGAGAGGCCGGCGCTAGCTTCTGGCGTTTAGTCCAGGCCTCCAGCTTTTGCGCCCGGCCCGGCAACAGCCGGCGTGCTGCCCGCCCATACGCGAGGCCGGGATGATCGCGTCAGGAGAGCGAACGACTGCCGACGGGCCACCGTGGATACAACAAGAATCAGGGATTGTAGTTATCCATCGTCTTCTGGATGATGTCTCTGATCCGAAGTAGATCGCCATTTGTCTGGTCTTTTACGTTCTGCCAAACCACGATGAAATTTCGCTGCTGGCCTGCAGTCTGATGTACAAGCATTGCTTCGGAGAGGATTTTTCCTCCACCGTTGACCGGCTTGAGGTCTCCTACGCCGATCTTGGACCACGTGACGCTGAATCCGGCTAGTGGAAGGCTTCCAATGATGCTGGGTGCGGTGCCCACTCCGGCTGGTGCGCCGGTACTCAAGACAGCTTGTTGCAGCAGGTTCGCCATGTCGCCGTTGCTGAGGTCCATCGCGCTCCCGAGATTGCTATCAATCAGCTTGGAATCAAACAGCAGCACGAAGAGCCGCGCCGCATCGATACATGTCGTAACCTGCTTTACCTTGCCGTCGTTGACGCTCAGGATGTCGACTGTGGCCCATCCGCTTATGCCCAGGTTGAACGATTCAACAGCATCGGGGTCGCCTTCGGGCTGGCTGGGATCCGCGTCATGGGCCACCTGCTTGGCATGTTCGTCGTTGATGAATTTGGCGGGGTTCAAGTAATCGCCTGCCAGCCAGATTCCATTCGGGCTGGGTGTAGTACGGAAGAGACCAGCTTTCCGCAACAGGCCATCGATCCAACTGAAGCCGAGCTTCTGAATGACGAATCCGGCAGACGGATTGTGGCTGTAGACGACCATTTTGTACAGATGCCCATCGAAGTCGAGAGTCGGGTCGCTATCATCGTGGAAATGTACCGACCATATGCCGGCCCCGTCCTGGGAAGCCTTAAAAATGTCCTCATAGCGGGGGACTCGGTTGCCGGTGGTGCCGCTTGACTTGATCAAGCCCGGTGTTCCGGTCAGGATCTTGCTATCGAATGCGCTGTGGACTGCCTGGAAAAAGGCATTCTGGTCCGTAACCGTGGCCGGATTCAGCGTAAGGGCAAACGCATTGACCGCATGGCGAAGCTGAAACGCGGCATACATGGCAGCGATTTTCAGCAGGCTGCCTGAGTAGTACATGTCTTTGACGTGAGTGCCGGCAAAGGGGCGAGTGCCGTCTTCGTTCAAGGCCACGATGATGATCGGCAAGTCATCCACGCGCCCCAGATCGCTATAACTAGGATCAGTTTTGACGGCTGCTATGGCGCCCTGGAAGGGTGTTGTGAGTTTTGCATCGGCTGCCGTCAATGGATCAGGAAAGGCCGCGGCTGGAAAAGGCGAGAAGGCCATAAAGTTCTCCGGATGGTTTAACGCCGTTCGGGCGAGTTGAGGTACTTTTCTTGGCGGCAAACGACACTTGATAGTGTGCTGGCGAGTAGAAAACGTTTCAGATTCAACGACGGTGGATTGGCGACGGGATGGAGCGCAGACGCGGGCGCTGACCCTATCTTATTATTCGTGCGTTTGCCACGGAGTGAAACAGTCCCTCGGGCCTGCGTTCAGCCGCTGACGCGAAGCAGGAGGTCGTCCCATTTTTGATGCTGTCCCGAAGGAGCAGGACGGTTCCCGGCAAATGTCTGGTCCAGGATTTCCATATCCTTAATTCTTGATACATCGAGCCAACGCCAGTTGGGCAGGTGTCCGGTACTGCTTTGTCCGCCGACCTGGTAGGCAAGCAGTCGCAGCTGTCCGTTCTGAATGCCATAGTCATGCGGCTCGGCGATGCGCTCTTTGCCGGCGTACCAGAAACGGATCTTGCGGCGCTGTGAGATCGCAATTCGGAGTAGATTGTCGATGGGCTGGGGCAGTTCCACGAAGGGAACTATAGGACCCTGTCCGGTTTGTTTGTGCAGGCCGGTGATTTTGTCCCGTAGACCGAACATGACAGGGTCCACACCTGTGGTTCCAAAATGGTTCAGGCTAATTGCTAAATGGCTAAGTGCTAACGGCTCTTCTTACGTCCACCTGAACGAGCGCAGCGCAAGGGCAAATGAAATTCCGCCCCAGAGGACCAGGACCAGCAAACGTTCGGGCTGCGCGGCCAGAGTTGTTCCTTCGAGGATCGTCGACCGCAGCGCGTCATTGAGAGCGGTTAACGGGAGCGCTTTGATCAGCGGCTGCACCACGGCAGGGAAGTGCTGGTAGGAAAAGAAGACGCCAGAGAATATCCACATCGGCATCATCACCAGGTTGATCAGTCCTGACACGCTCTCGATCTTTTGAGCGCGGCAGGCGGTGAGAAGTCCGATTCCGCCGAAAGCCACGGCGCCAAGGGCGCCAAGAAAGAGGACTGCGCCGATCGAGCCCAGCACCGGCATGTGAAACACCAGCACGCCGAAGCTGAGCAGCAAGCCAACCTCGATCACCATCAGACCCAGCCGGCTGGCCATCGTCGCGAGCAAAAAGTCGGATCGGCGCATCGGGGTCGCTACGAATCGCTTGAGCAGCTTACGCTGGCGCATCTCTACCAAAGCAAAGCCCACGCCCCACATCCCGGAGTTCATGAGGTTCATGCCGAGCAGCCCCGGTATGAGGAAATCGATATAGCGTGATCCCGGCTCGCTCGAGACCTGATCCCGGGTCACCAGCGCGTCCTTCCTTCCTGCTGCTGCTTGAAGCGCGGAGTCGATCTGGGAACGCGCGAGCAGGCTCTCTGGCCGCGATGGATCGTAGTGATAGGTGACGCCGCCGTTCGCACTCGGTTCGAGGACAAGGTCAAACTTGCCGAATTGGAAACCCTTCAAGGCAGCCTGGCGGTCAAGGACAGTCGTGTGGATCGAGGTGTGCGCAGGTGACGTCTGTAAGAGAGCCACGGTCTTCGCCGTGTCAGTGCTATCGACTACGGCCACCGAGACTGTGCTGGCGGGTTTGTTGCGGAAGGCGATTCCCAGGCCTAGCGCCAGCAGAAGCGGGAAGACAAAGACCCAAAAGACGACCTCCGGCTCGCGCTTCAGCTCGAGCATTCGTGCCCAGAGCAAATGGCGAAAGCCGGCCCAACGGCCGTTGCGGAGAGCCGGCGGTTCTTCGACTTTCGGGATGGCAGGTTCCGTGATTGCCATATCGGTTTCTTTCTGAAATCTCGATTCCGCAAAGCGGGAGAGAGATCCATATTCCCTGAAAAGCTATCAGTCCTACAAGACCGCGCGGCGATATGGATCCCTCACTTCGTTCGGGATTTCAGAGAGAGACCCTTCTCCGTGTCTCCGCGCCTCCGTGGTGAAAACTAGTCTTCCCTCAGATGCCGACCGGTCAAACGTACGAAGACGTCTTCCAGGCTGGCCTGCCGCGTGCTCAAATGATCCAGCCGCTGTCCGTTGCGATGGATCGCCTCGAGCAACGCGGGAATCGTCAGGTGCGGCTCGCGAACGTTGAGACACACCGTGCCGTTTTCATGGCGCGCTGACTCGACACTGGGCAACGAGCGCCATGGTTCCAGAGCGGCGTCACTATGGGAGCTGCCATCGCCGCCGACCTGGAACTCCACAACGTGATGCCCGCCTAGCCGGTCGATCAAGTCTGGCGGAGTGCCCTCGGCGATGATCACGCCGTGATCGACGATCGCCAGGCGATCGCAGAGGCGCTCCGCTTCGTCCATGTAGTGGGTGGTGAGCAACACCGTCCCGCCTCGCTCCTGGAAGCCACGCACGATGTCCCATAACTGCCGGCGGCTTTGCGGATCCAGGCCGGTGGTGGGCTCATCGAGAAACAGGATGCGCGGATTTCCCACCAGCGCCGTGGCCACCGCCAGCCGCTGTTTCTGCCCGCCAGAGAGTTTTCCCACCCAGCTATCGGCTTTCTCCGTGAGTTGCATGTCTTCGAGAACCTGCCCGCCGGGGCGCGGTTGCTCATAGAAACTGGCGAAGAGATCGACGGTCTCGCGGACAGAGAGCTTTTCCGAGAGCCTGGTTTCCTGGAGTGAGATGCCGATCCACTCGCGCAGTTGACGCGGATGATTGTCCCAGGTCTCTCCAAAGATGCGGATATCGCCCGAAGTCGGCTGGAGAAGTCCTTCCAGAATCTCGATGGTCGTGGTCTTTCCCGCGCCGTTGGGTCCGAGCAGTCCAAAACACTCTCCAGCCTCGATGCGCAGGCTGAGACCGCGGACGGCTTCGACTTTGCCGTCGTAGGTTTTGCGCAGGTCGGTGCACTCAATCGGCGGGACCATTTTGGAATTTTAGCGCAGGCTTGGAAGGCAGATAGCAACAGCGATGAAATATCTCGTCCACCATGACAATGTGATAAGGTGTTCTATCTCTGCACGACCCCATGACTTCAATCCCTGAATCGTTAGCCGTTCTACGCCGATATTGGGGCTACGACTCCTTTCGTCCTCTCCAGGAAAGGATTATCGCCAGCTTGGTGACTGGCCGCGACACTTGTGTCGTTATGCCGACTGGCGGCGGAAAGTCCGTGTGCTACCAGTTGCCTGCGGCCATGCTGGAGAAACAGACCGTGATCGTCATCTCGCCGCTCATCGCGCTGATGCAGGATCAGATGGCTCACCTGGCGCAGATGGGAATTCCCGCGGCTGTACTGAACAGCGCACGCTCCTCGCAAGAGCAGTTCGTCGCCATGCGCGAGGCTACGGAAGGTAAGTACCGGCTGTTGTACCTATCGCCGGAACGATTGGCACGCGAGGATACGGTGGCATGGCTGAAGCGCGTGCCGGTCGCGTTCTTTGCCATTGACGAAGCCCACTGCATCTCCGAGTGGGGACATGAGTTCAGGCCGGAATATCGGCAACTGAGTTCTCTGCGCGCGAATTTCCCTGACCGCCCGATTGCGGCCTTTACCGCGAGCGCTACGCGGCAAGTGAGGCATGACATCATGCATCAGCTTCGTTTGCGCGATCCGGACAAATACATCGCCAGTTTCCATCGCGCGAACCTTCGCTACTTCGTGAAACAGTGCGACTCGCTCAGCGAGACGGCGCTTCTGGTAAGAGCCCTGCGGGAGTATATGGGGAGCAACGTGATCGTGTACTCGCCGACCATCAACAAGGTTGAGCAGACGGTTGACTTGCTCGAAGCTCAGGGAATTGCTGCGGTTGCGTACCACGGCAAGATGGACAGCGACACGCGCCGGGCCAACCAGGAGAGCTGGATGTCCGATGAGGTGCGCGTGTTGGTCGGAACCATCGCATTTGGATTGGGAATCAACAAAGCCGCTGTCCGCGCAGTCATCCACATGGCGCTGCCGAAATCCGTGGAGCAGTATTATCAGGAAGCCGGCCGCGCGGGACGCGATGGGCAGCCTGCGGACTGTATTCTGCTCTGGCAGAAGCGCGACACTGGCTTGCTGGCCTACTTTGTCGACCAGATCTCAGATCCCGCAGAAAAAGAGCGTGCCTGGCAACGCTATCACCAGATTCGGCGCTTCGTGGACGCGCCCACGTGCCGTCATCGTCAGATCTGCGCTCACTTTGGTGAGACCCCGAAGTGGAAGTCTTGCGGAGCCTGTGACGTGTGCATTGCTCCTCCACAGTGGCTTTCGCAAGAAAGTCATGATGTTCCTCGCCGCCAGAGAGCACCACGAGCACGTGCGGCCGTTTCTGCGCGGCCTGCATGGAGCACCATGCCACGCCCGCTCTCTGAAACGGAACAGGAGCTGCGCGAGTATTTGGCGAATTGGCGGCGGGAGACGGCGAGGAAGCAAGGCGTTCCCGCCTTTGTCGTGATGCATGATACTTCCTTGGAAGAACTGTGCCGCGTACTTCCGGACTCGATCGCGGCCATTCGCCAGGTTCAAGGATTTGGCGACCGCAAGACGCAGTTGTATGGTCCGGACATCCTGAGAGCTTTGCAAAAGTTTCGCGACGGCGATCGGGTACTAGATCGAGCCTCGCAACCCTCCAGGAAAACATCAGCTCCGAACTAATGGCTAAAAGCTAATTGCTAACGGCTTGGGGTTTCTGCAGTACCGATGGGTCCGTTGTGGAATTTCCTCCTCTTTTTTAACGTCCTCTCATTTCTGGTCACGGCAATTCTTGTGCAGATGGTTGGTGTCTAGAACGTAGATCCTCAAGTGCAACTCCACTGGCCGCTTTTACATCAGGTACGTCGGGTTTGATCTCACCGGTACTCAACGCAAACGCTGGACAAACTTTTTTCTCGAGGAGGATAGTATGCCCAAAATACTGCGCCGCCACTTTCTGGCTGGGGCTGCAAGTCTGGCGTCGGCGGCCATGGTGAGCGGGGCACCACTCGCTTCGACCGGCGATGAGAGCTTCATGAACAATGTCCCGGATCCTATCCTCTCCGGGAAGGAACTGCCGACGTTCAAGTTCGCGCTTGAGAAGTCGCAGGGCAAAGTCATCGGCGATAGCTACGGAAAAGAGGCGACCGTTGTGCAACTGCCGATTTCCAAGGGGATTGCCGGGGTCTCCATGCGGCTTGAGCCGGGAGCCATGCGAGAGCTTCACTGGCACGCGACAGCGGCAGAGTGGGCTTTCGTTATGGAGGGGCGTGTGCGAACAACGGTCATCGATCAGAAGGGCAATGCGGAGACCAACGACTTTGAGCCTGGCGACCTTTGGTACTTTCCCCGTGGTCACGGCCACATGTTGCAATGTCTCGGCAACCAGCCCTGTCATTTTATTCTCATCTTTGACAACGGCTACTTCTCCGAGTTCGGCACGTTTAGCATCAGCGACTGGATCGGCCACTCACCCAAACCGCTCCTGTCGAAGAACTTCGGCTTGGCCGAGGCGACGTTCGAAAAGTTTCCCAAGGAAGAGGTCTATTTTGCACGCGGGCCCATCCCTCCCGAGAAGGCAGTCCCGCCGCTCCAGGGCTTGAAACTCCCTCCGGAGACGCACAAGTACCGCATGCTCGCCCAGCCACCGTTTCACGTTTTCAAAGGGGGCAGGGAGTGGCGAGTGGATTCCACTCATTTCCCAATTTCCAAGACGGTCACCGGCGTGGTTCTCGATCTCGATCCAGGGGCCTTGCGCGAGTTGCACTGGCATCCGACGGCCGATGAGTGGCAGTACGTGATCAACGGTCCGGTAAGCGTAACCATGTTTGGTTCCCACGGCCGGTATCGCATCGAGCAACTTGAGGAGGGTGACGCCGGGTACATTCCGCAGGGCTACGGGCATTCTATCGAGAATCCAGGGAGCAAGCCCGCGCGCGTTCTCATTGGCTTGAACACCGGCACTTACGCAGCCATCGACTTGTCGCAGTGGATTGCCGGCAATCCCGTCGACGTTCTGGCAACCAACTTCAGTCAGCCGCCGGAGTTAATCGAGAAATTCCCGCATGGGGACGTATTCATTGCCGACAAGAATGGACCCGGCAAATAGCCGACAGCGTTGGGGATCCAATTCGAATAAACTGGTAGAGGGCCGCTCGACTGATGAGCGAATCTCATGCCACAAATTTCAAGGCAAGAGTTCGAACGGTTGCCGTTGCGGGTTCATGACTTGCTTGCCGGCGTGCCACTTCATGACGCGTGGGTTGTAGATCTGCCGCGGACACGCTCTGGCATCACGCTGGCCGAATTCTTGCGGAACGCGGGCGCGCGCCCGTTCACGCCTTCGCCGGTCGTACGCACGCTCCTGAACGCACGTTTCTGGGTCGGACGGCACCTGGGTTGGGATCGCGAACCGCCGGCAACCTGCTGGGAAGGCTTCGCAAAGCGTCTGACGGAGACCGACGTCGCCAGGTCGCTTGTCGCGCCGGGCACTCCCGAAGGACCCTTCCGTGTCGTATACCAGTTCGAAAACGAGCAACTCCTCGAGCTCATCAATCGCACGGCCCACGCGGCGGCGCTCAGCGCCCTCGTCGAAAGGGAAGATGCCTACCGCTTCTACTTCGCTGTTTATGTGTGTAGTGTCAGCCGTTTAACTGGTGTCTACATGGCGGCGATCGACCCCGTCCGCAGGCTGATCGTCTATCCGTCAATCCTGCGCTCGGTCCGTGCGAACTGGAATCAAACCGTCACCGCAGCCTAAGCGTTCAGCGCCAGGTACCAACTTGTTCGCTAGACTGTAGACCGCAAAATGGAGAAGCTCGAGTCCACACGCCGCCGATACGCGGAGAGTATTCGCGACCGCCTGTGGCAGCGCCATCGCCTTCGCTTGTCTGACACGTTGGTGTCAGCATTTGCACAAATCCCACGAGAAGAGTTTCTTGGACCACCGCCGTGGCTGATCCGCGGAGCGTCTGCGTCAACAGTGTGGAAGCGCGTGGTGCTTCGTGTCGTGAGCCGCTACGCGCGTGACTGGACGACTCGGGACCCAAGCCAGTTATATCGCGACGTCGCAGTCGCAATTGACCCAACCCGCAGTTTGAACAGCGGACAGCCCAGCGGAGTGGCCACTTGGCTTCATTTTCTCGAGTTGCAGCACGGCGATAGAGTTCTCCATGTCGGGTGTGGGCTCGGATACTACACCGCGGTCATAGCAGCTGCCGTGACCCCGGGCGAAGTCCTTGGCGTTGAACTCGACGCCGCGCTGGCGTCACAAGCCCGCGTGAATCTTGCAGGCGTCAATCACGTAACAATCGTTAACGCCAACGGAGTTCAATATGACTCAGGTCCGGTCGATGTGATCCTGGTCAACGCGGGCGTGACGCACCCGCGAGCTTTGTGGCTCGATAACCTGCGCGCCGGCGGGCGAATGCTGCTTCCCTTGACCAACGAGGAGGGGAAAGGGTTGATGCTCAAGGTGACCCGTGAGCCGAGTGGCTGGACTGCGCAGTTCGTGTCGGGACTGATCATCTTCGATTGTGTTGGTGGGCGAGATCCCAAGTTATGCGAGCGCCTGGCAGCCGGATTCGCGGAAGGCAGTTGGAGGTCGGTGCAATCGGTCCGGCGAGACTCGCACGCCCCTGACAGTTATTGCTGGCTACACGTCGATGATCTCTGCCTTTCGAAGAAAGCAATAACCCGCAGCGGAGAGAAGGGGACAGCCTGAGCTGCGCAGTTTAAGACCAAGATCTTGCGTCTGGACCCACGCAGCTTGCGATCGCCCCCACCTTGCTGTTGCCTCGTCCCTGATCGTTTGGAATCTCGGCACGTTCCGTTTTGGAAATTCCGTCGCAACTTTCAACGCAATTTCACGTCGCTCACAGCAACCTTCCGTAGATTGCTGGTGTTTACATTTCACGGCGCCACCCGCCAAATCCAATAACACCCGACGCGGAGGACAAACGCATGAAAGTTTTTGCTAAGAGTCTTTTCCTACTCGCAGGGCTGGCCCCGGCAATTGCCCAGGCGCAAACCACCACGCTAACCACCAAGTTTCAACACGTTGTTGTGATCTTTCAGGAGAACCGCACGCCCGACAACCTTTTTCAAGGCCTATGTACTTCCCCCGGCCTATGCAGCACCACGCCAACCACGTCGCAATACAACATTCAAACCAAGAACTGGCTGGACAAGAGCCACGCGGGCGGCGTCATCCAGCCGGGAACGGTCATGCTGGACAATGCTTATGATCTGAGCCATAGGCACGATGCCTTCGTGGCCCAATGCGATCTGGATACGGCCACCGGGAATTGCACGATGGATGGCGCGGCCGGCGTTCATTGTTCGGGCACCTGCCCCACGAACCCTCAATTCAAGTTCGTCGACAACTCGACTGGAATCCTGGACCCCTATCTCGCATTGGCAAAGCAATACGGCTGGGCCAATTACATGTTCCAGACCAACCAGGGACCGAGTTTTCCGGCGCATCAATTCATTTTTGGCGCGACGTCAGCGCCCAACCTGCATGACGATCGCATCGGCACGTTCGCCGCCGAGAACATGAGTGTCCAGGGCATGGGCGCGGGATGCATCGCTCAGCCGGGCGTCACCGTGCAATTGATCGATGCCGCCGGAGTCGAGGACCCAAATAACAAAATCTTTCCTTGCTTCGATCATGACACCGTCGCCGATCTGCTCAAGCCACTCAGTATCCATTGGAGGTATTACGCGCCCAGTGCCGGTTCCATCTGGACGGCGCCCAACGCCATCCGCCACATCTGCGATCCGATCAACGGCCAATGCCAGGGTGCAGACTGGCAGAGCAGCGTGGATCTTACGCCTGCCGACGTGCTGAGACACGCCAGCAGTCCTAACTGCGACCTGCGGCCGGTAAGTTGGGTAATCCCCAAAGGACAAAACTCCGACCATGCCAACGGCAATACCGGCGGCGGCCCGTCCTGGGTAGCGTCGATCGTCAACACCATCGGCACCAGCACGTGCAAGAACCCGGATGGCACCAGCTATTGGGAATCGACCGCCATCTTCATTACCTGGGACGATTGGGGAGGATGGTATGACCACGAGCCGCCCACAATCCTGGGCTCGCCCCAAGGGGGCTACCAATTGGGATTCCGCGTCCCGCTGATTGTAGTTTCTGCCTTCACCCCAGCCGGAAACATCAACAACAACCGCCATGATTTCGGCAGCATCATCCGGTTCATCGAACAGAACTTCGGCATCGCGGAGGGCGCGCTGACTTTTGCCGACCAGCGGGCCAAGAACGACCTGACCGGCTTCTTTACGCTGTCGACGGCACGTCCTTTCAAGCCCATTCCGTCGGCGCTCGACGCGGCGTTCTTTCTGAACGATACGACGCCGGCGACCGACCCGGATGAAGACAACTAAGCTGATCCGGACGCAAAGAGACGCGGCGCTTGCCGCGTCTCTTCGCTATGAAGACCGGGCTTGTCACACGCTGTCGGCTTGATCTAGGGATGTGCGTGCGGTTCTGAACTGATCAATCTTACGAGCCAGGGTTTGAGGAGGAGTCGACGGCTATGAGAGCTGTGTCGACTTGAATCCCGCCAAATCCCCAGGTGCCTCCGTCTGTAACACCGCAAGCACCTCGTGCTTCGGGACGAACAGCTTGATTATCTTTCCCTTCAACACCGCTGGATAGAACTCTATCTCTAGAAAAAAGCTATCCGCGAAGGTGCAACTTGTTGCCAAAACAGCATGGAAGTCGATTGCGCCCTGTGCCGGACGAGCATTCGAGGGCATGATCAGGTCGCCTACGCCTGCCGTATCCACCCATGTTTTCTTGATGAGGACCACAAAGTGAGCGGGCTTCTGCGTCCTCTGAGCCATGATCGGCATTGTAACATCGGTAAAAAACACGAAGCACTCTACGCTCGATCACCGTGGTGGCGTTTCGGGTGCCTTGCACGGGCGGCGGTCGATCGCAGGGTTCTTTGTGATCCAGTCGTTGCGCGCTGAGAGAAAGAGAATCACCCCCAGACGATTATCAAGCCAATGGCTAAGTGCAAATTGCTAACGGCTGGTTCTTGGTTAAGGTACGACGGTGAGGACGAGGGTATTGGACTCGGCCGGACGCCCGTCGAGCTGCTGTACTTCAAGAAAGTATTTGCCCGCGTGGCTCAGTTCGTACAGGTCGCTGACGACGCACTCGCGTATCTGGGTTTCTCCAGTGTGCAAGCTGTAGGACAAAGGACGTCCCCGTAAAGTGGAGTGTGCCTCCTCCAGCTTGCGCCCCTGCTCGGTCAGGGGGGCCATTTTTCCATCAGCATCGCGGACGGCGATAACACAAGTAAGCGGGTCGCCTTCCGTATAGGTAAAGTTGAGATCTTGCTTCAACGAGTTTTTGACCACCACCTCCACTTTCAGCGCAGCGCCGGACTTCACTGTGTTCTTCTGCGTGCTGATAGCGGCTGAAATCAATCCCGCGGGGGACTGCGGCGCCGTTGGCGATGAAACTGCCTGCTGATGGGCAGGTATGCTGGCGTCCGCAGCCCAGGTGGGTGTTTCAGCGGCCATGCGCATCTGGCTCACAAGGTCCGTAACGCCTCCGTCGAATGCCTTGCGCTCATTGCGTGCCAGGAGGGTCGACCCGGCATGCGTAGTCAACCCCCACAAGAGAGCGCCGGTTCTGGGATCGCGTAGAAATAGGCGAAAACGATGATCACGAGCCCCGTCACAGCGCCGATGGACCTGGAACGATACTTCCACGATGAGATCGGAGTGAGAGGGCGTGTCCACCAGATCATAGCGTCCCCAGCTCTGCAATGCGCGGGACATCTCCTGATAGAGTCGCGTTCTGCCGCCACTGAAACGATCAGCCTCATCGTTGTTCTCACTGATGTCGGTCAGGAAGATTACCTGTGCCGAAGCGATTTGAGCTGGAATCGGAGCAGGGGCCTGCAAATGCTCGACGTGAGTTGCTTCCTGGGACTCGCCGAGTTTCTCCTTGAAATCATCGATCAGCGCGGCGACGGCCCGATCGAAGACGCCTTCGTAGCTTGAAAACAAGGCCCCATGCAGGTGTTCCACAAACCGTCGGCGGGTTTGCATTTTCGCGTCCATCACGACGAGCTCAACCCAATTGTCATTTACCACGGTCGTTCGTTGCTGGGGAATAGACCCTGGATGATCGTCCTGGACCGTCACCTCTTTGCAGTAGGAGCTGTTGCCGACGTTGATCTGGAATACCCAGTCCGCGCGTGCCGGACTGGACACAAGGGTGTAGCGGCCCCACTTCTTCATGTCGGCAAAGAACACTCCGTAGGCTCGGTCGTCGCTGCGATCCGGCTCGAGCGCATAGGACCCAAAGTCTCCTCCGGCATCGGCAATAAAGATTTTTTCCGTATCCGGCGCGGGCGTGACGGTACTGATGGATTGCCCGGCAGACTCGGGCGTGATCATCGATGCCAGCGCCAGGGCAGCACCGCAGGCGAAGTTCTTAAGATGCGCGGCACTCGTGTACTTCGGAAGATAGCGATTCATCGGTTCGAACCCCCCGCTGCTCAGCCTGAATCTGAACCGGGAGCTCGCCAAAAAGCCACTCAAGTTTACAAAAGTTTTGCTTAAGGTTGCTGGAAATTGTAGGCAGCCGCATCGAATGACGAAACTTGCAGGGCATTAAAAGGCGTCTTGCTGTGAAAAAAAGCATTGCATCGTTTCGCAAGAAATGCTCTCAGCCTCGTACTTACCTTGTAGCTGTGGAATTGGCTTTCAAGGGGATCAGTAGATGAATGTCCTCATGAGAACGACGCTACTGGCCTATATCGTAATAAGCGTTACCAGTGGCACGGAGGTCATGGATCCGTCCTCACAAAGATGGCTGGGCACAAACACAGTGCATTTTCAAAGTGCAGGCACCAACTAGAAGACAGGAGACGGCCTGAACTGATCACTTGTCGAAGGTCAGATTTTAGCTTAGAGAAGCGGTAGGAGGAAGCAATCTGCTATTTGACGATGAAAGGGATCAACCGGAAGCCATAGATATGAAGCGGGAGATACAGCTTGCACGAGAAGAGTGTATTAAAGGTAGCTTGGCAGCAGCAGCCTCTTAAAAAAAGAAATTCCGGTTCAATAGTAATAGTTCATGAGACTTAAACTTGCGATGAACTACACGCTAATGGTAGTCTCAACCGCACTCGTTAGGGGATAAGGATAAGGATAATGGAGTAACGAGTACTTTCACACCCACGCTGACGGGAACAAGGGGCTCGACTTCCAGCAGCATCCCCCTAACGCCAATCGGCGTGCCAGAGTGGCGGGGTTTATGGCAAATCATCGCTACATGTTGTGAGAAGGGCGATGCCGAAATGTTCTTCTTGAAGGTCACTCAGCCAAATGGAATGTCCCGGCTGAAGGATTTTGTATGCATGGCGAACATGGAAAAGAGGAGGCCAAGGCGTGACTAACTTGACTCACCGGAACAAGAATCTGCAATTCACCTATACCCTGGCGATCGGCGTGGTTCTTCTGCTGTCTGCGAGCCGCGCTTTTGCGACCAACGATGAGAACCATATTCAGGAGATCATGGCCGGCGTCAATGGCAA
>Ga0126379_10000051_pt1 | contig 55407 bp, 110 predicted proteins | sample PanSoiMetPlot_24_FD_92640 | JGI IMG/M metagenome (GOLD analysis project Ga0126379, IMG submission 92640) | Tropical forest soil microbial communities from Panama - MetaG Plot_24 | ecosystem: Environmental > Terrestrial > Soil > Tropical forest > Bulk soil | place: Panama | collected 2016-02-17
ACGGTGTGGTCGGCCCGGCGACGCTGGCCGCCGTGAAGCACTATATCGCGCAGCCGTCCCGGCACGCGCTCCGCTCGGGGCTGGACGATCTGCTGTCCGAGTTCAATGCGGCGCGGCTGCTGTTCGAGGCCGGGCAAGCCTTGTGGTCGGTTGACGCGGGCGGCTGGACGCGGCGCCTCTTCCATTCGCTGGTGATCGCGCTCTCTTTCGGGTGACTTTCCGTTCCGCTTGCCGCTCCGGCGTTTCGCCTTCATCCCGGCCTAGGATCGACTGTCATCGGAAGGAAATGATGATCCGAATGGCAGCCGGTAAGGCACTCACGATTTCTGAGATAATGAAGCGCGGCGTGCCGCCGAACAAAATGCACGCGCGCACGCCGGAACACCTCGCCGAACTCGAAGCCCTCTACCAGTGCATCCAACTGGCCAAAACCAGCCGCGAACTCGGCTTGGAACTGCTGAAGCTGCGGCTTGAAGGGATCGACTGGCGCCACTGCTACGACCGGCTGCTTGGACACGAACAGGTCACTTGAAACCGTTGCGAATTGTTTCTACACGGCGGGGCCATGTCGGCGACGCTGTTGCTCTATGAAGAACTTGCTCGCCTTAGACGGCAGGTTGCGTCGCTGGCAGCCTACGTCATCCTCATGCGGCAGGAGTTGCAAGCAATGTCAGAGTCGCTCCACGATCAGGTCAACGCCGCAGAGGCGACGATCCAGCAGGAGGTGTCCAATCTCACGGCGGCCGTCGCGGCCGTCGGCGCAGAGGTCGCGGCGCAGCAACAGCAGATCGCCGATCTGACCAGCCAGCTTTCGCCCGGCTCGCAGATCACACAGGATCAGGTCGATGCGCTGAACGCCGTCTCATCCAACTTGCAGACGCAGGTTGCCGCGCTTCAGGCGATTGCTCCGGCGCCAACGCCGACGCCATAAAAAGAAGGGGGGCCGAAGCCCCCCCCATTTACTGCGTGATCTGCCATACCGCTCTTACGCGCGCCCGACGCTTCACGCGTTCGTCCTTGATCGACACGACATCGCCAGTCCGACCGCATACGTACTTGCGGGCGGTGACCGCTTGCCAGTGGTGCCCGGCTGATACCAGCCAGACAACGCCATCGGCGAAGCGGCCATCTTGGCGCCATCGCTTATGCCAACTCGCCAACGTCGGCTGCATCCGCCCGGCTCCGCTATAGACGGCCACCTCCCTCACTTGCAGACCCAAGCGGGTCAGCACGGTACGCACCTCCCACTGATGCGTGCCGGTGATCTTGCGTCTGCCGGTGACGATACGGAACATCGCTGCCGTCTCGGCTGTGTCCAGCCCGGTAAGGGCCGAGACGATCGCGGGGCCGCACCATCGGTTGCCTCCGGCCTTGGGATGCCGAACCGGACGCAACTTGACTACAGGCGTGCGCGCGCCCATTGTGGTCTCTCTCACGTAATTCTCCTGTCAAAGAACAGTCCGGCGGGGTCGCTGTAACGGCCTCGCCGAACAAATCATTATAACACAATCCGAAAATAAAATCAATGTCGCATTTTCACGACATTTGCGTGCGATTGTGTTGGCTGTCGCTTTTGACGCCCGATTACTTGGGTGTACGTAACACCCCCAATTCCGTTATTGACGTGCGCGGGCCTACCGTCCCGGCATTATGTTGGCGCCAGAAATCCTAGACGAATGGCTTGACGTGCCATGTCGCGAGGTGGGCGATCGGACGCCTCGCGACATCCTTCAGCGCGGGGACAGCATCGACGTTATGATGCTGTGGGAACTGATGTGTCGGATGGAGGCGGAGGCGGCCTATCAGCGGGCCTAAACGGAAACTCCATTCAGCATGTTGCGGGTCCAGCACAGCGCGCTATACCAGCCGCGTTCGTAGCTATCAGGGTCATCATGTGCGTCGGCCAAATCGCGCGCGGCCTGTTCTATCTTAGCATCTAGCCGTTGCCGCCAATGGCGCGGCAGGGTCGTCTGGTGGCGCTGCGGCTGATCTTCACTCATCGCGGACCACCTTCGCGCCAGCCGTGGTTAGCCGCCAAACTCTATGCTCGCTGACTAGTCCGCGCCGGATGAGTGTTGGGATAAGAGCCTCAAGATGGGGGGCACAAATGCCCGGCTCGTCTTGACCGTACGCGATGGCGTTGAGCATCGACCATTCGTCTCTGCTTACTGTGGTCTTGGAGAGCGCCTGTTGATCCTCGATTTCGCGGGCGCGGGCTTCTGCCTGTGCCTTCCTCATCTCTCGATGGCGGATGTCGTCAGGGGTAGCTCTGTTTTCCATCGCTGATGTCCATGCTGACGTAGCGCAGATACAATTCCAGTTCGGCCAGATCGACTGGTGGCATTAATTCACACGGCGCGCCGAATAGCTCCAGCACCTCTTCCGGTGTCATGTCGGTGGTTTTGTTTTCGCTCACGGTTGCGGGTCTCCATCTTCAATAGCGCCCTCGCGCTTGGCCATATCAATCGCGCCCTCTGCGGCTTCGGTGGTCATTCCAAAACGCATCACAAGCAGGTCGCGCACGTCTTCCAGATCGGCGCCGAAGCCATCCGGCTTGCCGTCGCCAAGGGACGCCACAGAGACACAATGCAGAACCTTTAGGACCGGCTCGCTGTATGGGGTCGATTGGTCGCGCCCCGGCTGATCTTCACTCACGCAACGCCTCCATCTTCCAGCCCTTTCGGGCGCAGTAGTCCAGCATCCACGCCAGCGTCTTCCCCTCCGTCCACCGGAGCATCGGCGCCCCATGGTCCACGCGCTGATCGGCATTGAACCGCAGCCCGGCCGTGAAGTCCGGCGCCTCGATCCGATACCATTGCTTGGCCAACGGCCCGATCTTCGCCGCGACCGTAGCAACGGCCATCCGGGGGGTGTCGTCCCATTCGATAAAGTACGCGGTCCCGACATCAGGATGGGAGATTGACCCAAGCACCGTTCCGCGCGCGCCCACCGGATGAGCGTCGCCCTTCTCTTCGATCGTCTTTTCAACCCGCGAGCCGTTCGGGTAGCAGCCGTCCGCTTGCTCCCGCGTGAACACGCCAGCCCAACCCGGTTCCTCCCGCAGATTCACGCCGTCCCTCCCCGCTCCCGCTCCTGCACCATCGCCCGGCCGATCGCCAGCGTTGCCTCGCCGAAGACCTTCGCGAAAGCGTCGTGCGGATCGGCCGCGTTCATCACGTAACTGACGACGAGGCTGGTCAGGAACCGAAGCCGCAGGTTATCCGTGGGCAGGTCGCGCCATGCCTCTCCTGCCGGGATCAGGGCCTCGCGCAGCAGCTTCGCGTCTTTCGGATTGAGCGGATTGTCCGGGTTCCGGACGCTGATCGGCGGCGGCTTGGTCATTCTGCGGTCTCGGGCGCCACTTGGGCCTTCATGTCGCGGAACAGCTTTGCCAACATCCGCGCAGCGTCCACGCCGCTCTGCGCCTCTAGAAGCCCATCCTCCATTCCGTCCGCCATTTCCTCCGCAGCCGACTGTGCGAGCGCGAGGCCCACTATCATCCCGCGCCGGTAGTCTCGTGTCGCTGCCATTTGCTTTCGCCCTATCTCCTGTACGGAGAGGCGGCAACCCGCCAAGGCACCCCCTCTCCGCCCCCCTTGGCCGTTCTGGAGGTCGGGCCGGGGGCGACGATTTTCCTCCGCGTCAGTCCGGCGTCAACCGAGAACGACGGGGGAACATGCAGCTTACAAAATTGGGCGGCGGATACATACAAAGGGGGTGATGTAGGCGCTTTTGTAAGTTTGGGCGCCTAGAGGAAGGCCGAATTTCCGCATCATTGACGCTTACGAAATTCAAGCCTTCCAATAGTTTAGGCGATACAAAACTGACTTTTGTATTTCGTTGCGTAGGTGGGGCGCATTAGCAAATCACTCCACCCCGCGCCATCAACTCTCTGGCGTGATCCCAACAGCACGTTGCTTGTCGCTCTCCAGTGGCCAGCGTGCGCGTCCACCAGCCGCGAGGTGCGTCGTGCAGGGCGCCAAGTTCGCCCATGTCAACCGGCTGTCCCTCACCGGTCGTTCCGCAGATTTCGCATTTGAACTTCATGCCTTCGCCGCCTGCCACGCTTCGAGCCTCGCGATTGCTTCCTTGGCGCCGATCTTCTGGTTCATTGACTTGGTGTAGTGCTGCACCATGCTCATCGTTCCCCATCCGCCAATCGTCATAATCAGGCGCTCGGAGCAACCGGCTTGCGCGAGCCTTGTGGCCGCCAGCTTACGCAGTCCGTGGATCGACCGGCCTTCGGGGAAGCCGTCAATCTTCGCGAGGTAGATGCTGATCTGCGCCGACAGATTGCCCGGCTGCCACGGCTCGCCCTTGTCGGTGGTCAGCACGGTCCCGACAACCGGCCTGCCCGACGTGTCCACCACTTTCGCCTCTGCCAGCCAAGCGTCAAGCTCGGCCTTCAAGGCGGCGGTGACGGGCAGTTCCAGCTTCACGCCAGTCTTGATCTGCGTCAGCTTGATCGTCTCGCCGTCGTACTGCGACCAGCGCATGGTGGTCAGGTCGCTGCGGCGCTGGCCAGTATGCAGGGCCAGTACCACGGCGCGGCGCAACCGCTCCGGCAGATGGCGCATCGCGAGCGCCACGTCTTCTTCCGTCCACGGTTCGAACTCGCCCAACTTGATGTCTTTGCGGAGTCTGGTGGCGGGCGAGACGGCGATGTACTCGCGATCGACCGCGAAGCTGAACAGCGCCCCGACGGCCGTCGCGAAGCCAAGGGCGGCGCCGGGACCGCTGGCCTCGTTGATGGCGTCCCGATGGTCCAACAGATGGCGCCGGGTGATCGTATTGACCGGCACGGTTTCGAGGTTCTCCAGCAGCCGGTCCAACGACGGCCTGTAGGTGATCTGCGATGACCGGGCGAGGTTGGTCCATCGCGGGGATCGCTTGTACGCCCGCATCAGTGCCCCGAGTGTGTTGGGGTCTGATGGCGGTGTTGGGGTGGGTTCTTTCGGCTGGTGGGCGCCGTAGTGGTAGACCTTAACGGTGCCGTCTGCCCTAGTGTATCGGACGACGCGACCGGCGGCGGCGCGTCGCTTGCGCGAGGATTTTTTCAACATTGGCCCTAGTCCCTTCATCGGTAGTCGTAGCGGTAGTCGTTACCGCGTTCTTTGCGGCACCGGAAGTATCCTCGCCTTGCATTATCAAATCAAGCATCTTGCGGCTCCACCGGGGCGAACGCGGGCCTGCCGCGTAAGAGGGCTTGGGCAGCACGCCGTCACGGACCAGCTTGTTGAACTTGGACACTTTGACGGACAGGTGGCGGGCGGCGTCTTCGCGCTCCATCCATTCTTCGCCGATCATTCGCCCCACCTCCTGCTTGCCCGCGTGTCGCGCCCGGCCAGCGCGTCGCCGTGAAACTGTTCGGCGATCAGCGCCATCGACTTTGCCCACGCCTCTACCCGGCGGGGGTTATCGCGGGCGGCCGGATATTTCATCGCGGCTTCCCAAAACGCCCGATACCAACTGGCGCGTTCTTCAGGGTCCAGCATCAGAACGGCTCCTTGGTGATGCTCTTCCATTGAGCCAGCGGCACGTCGATCACCGGCTCATAGTCGTATTCGGTCCTCATCATCCGACGCCCGCCCATCCGGTTCTTTGTCGCGTCAACCGTCCAGACATTCACCCACCAGATTTCTCCGCCCGTGAAACCGGCAACAAAGATGGGATCACACGCCAAGCCCGGCGCGTTGTTGGTCAGGTTCATCCACTTGCGGACGCTGATCCACACGGTCGGGAACTGCCGGAACGGGTGCTTCCTGTCCTTGCACTCTAGGACGCCGCTAAGGGGTACGGGCCGGTTTCCTTCCTCGCGCAGCGCATACCAATCGACCGGGCAGAGGCCGCCGAACCTGCGGATCGTGCAGTTCCAAGCGAACGCGCATTTCGCCATGATCGCGTCTTCCGCGTCCCGATCCTCTTTGCGCTGGAAGATCAATTCTTGGCCGCCCGCATTTCTTGCGTGATGAAGGCGAGGACACGGCAGCGGACGGCCATGTCCAGCCAGTTCAGCATTTCGGTAAGCGCGTCGGCTTCGTCAAACTCTGCGACGGCGGCGCACTGCATGTGCGTGCGGGCGACGACGCCAACCAGCCACGACACGGCGGCCAGTACGACCGGGGGCGACAACTGGTCCTGATTGGCGATCTCGCAGATGGATTGGCCGGTGCTGACGACAAGTTCGCTCAACCGCTGCGGCACCATCTGGTCGAGTTCCCGAATCTCGTTCCAAATCTGCTCGAAGCGGGCGTTCTCTTCCGGCGTGAGGGCGCGGTCGTTAGAGGCGGCTGGCATCGTTCCTTGCACGGCGTTCCCCTTCTAGCTTCGTTATCAGCGCCTCCAATATCGCAATCCGCCGATCGGCTGTTTCGGCTTTCAGCAGCTTCGCCTGAACTTGGCGCGGGAAGACGCGATGGCGCATTTCCACCTCGCGCCGTAGCTCGGCGATCATTTCGTCCAAGGTGATCGGCAGAAGATCAGTAGTCATAGTCATCGGCCGCTTGCTCCGCCTCTTCGAACTCTTGGGGCGTCGGCGGGATGTCGGGGGCCATGTACACGATGGATTTGCGCCGACCACGGAAGAAGCCGATTTCACGGGCGATTCCGAGAGACCGTTCCCATCCTTCAGCTTCCACCACGATCAGACCGTCAGCGGCGTCCATAACGTGCTCGTCTAACTCCAGCCAGAAGTCGTGGCCGGGGTCTGCCTTCATTTGGATTGCTATAGGGTGTGTGTGCCCGATGGGGGTGAAGACGCGAACGCCCGCCTCCAAACACAGGGCGGCTTGCTTCGTCGCGAACTTCCACGCGGCGTCGTGGCCGCCCGGAAACTCCGCATAGGGAGTGGCGAGATACCAGAAGCCACGCATCATGTGATCCCTCATTGGCTTGCGATCTCATCGAACCGCTTGACGAAGGCGGCCGTCACCTCTGCGGCAAGGGGATCGTCATTGGCCCGCCAGCGGTCGCGCGGCGTCTTGACCGCTTGGTTGTTGGCGTAGGTGCGCAGTTCGTGCGGGTCGGTGATCCCCGCGATGTTGCTGATGATGAAGTCGGCCGTCGCGCGGTCCTTGTCCGCCTGTGAGCGGGCGGCAGGCCGGATCGGTTCGACGTTCGGGGGTGGCGGCTCTTCGTCCGCCGGGGGGATGTACTCGTCGCCGGAAGCAGCATCAGATAGCGGAACGGGGGACGAAACGGTCTCTGGTGCTGCAACCGGCGACGCTGCGGCAGTTGTAGCGTCTGCCGCCGACGCCGGACTCGGAATACCATCGTTCTCCGGCGGCGTCTCTGATTTTCCCCGACGCTGGCGCTTAATGGTCTCTTTCAGGCCCTCGTTGCCTTGGGGCTTGGGCGCCAACTCGGCTTCGGCCGGGAACCAATCTCTCGGCTCCGACATGCCGTCCTTCAGGCTGGTGTAGATTTTCCGCAGTTGGATCACTTGCGCGGGCCGGATCGCGGCAAGGTGGCACTGGCAGCGTGTTTCGATCTGGCGCTGGCTCACGCCGAACTCGCTGAACGCGCCGACGATCCTCTTCAGGGCTTCCGGCGAGGTATCGGCCGTTGCCGTCAAGGTCTCTTCACAGGCGGCTATAGCTGCGTTGACCACTTCGTCGCCCAACACTGTCAGCAGCACGGCGCGCTTCCGCCTTTGCCCAAGGTTGGCGATCAGTTCGTAAATGTCGCGCTCGTCCGTGAGGTCGCGCCCGCCGCTCCGCGTGTCGATCCGGTGCCTGACGTGGAACTGGCGTTCATCGTAGAAGCCGCTTTCCAAATCCCAAGCGTAGGCGACGCATTCCGAATACCCTTGGCCGCGCGACAGTTCTTTGATGCCGGACGCGATATTGCCCCACCTCATGGCGATGGCTTCGGCGAGCTTGATCGAGGCGCCGCTGATCGACGTGCCGCCCTTCGAGTACTGGTAGAGCGCGGCTTCAGCCAACGTCGGGCGGGTGCAGTCGTTCAAGATCAATTCCATCGCGTCGAAGCGTTTGCGGGGGTTATTGCGCGCAACGATCATCCGCGCTTGCACCTCCGCGACGGCGCGCTGCTGTTCGACGCTGATAAGCGCGCTGACCGGCTGGACAACAGCGCGGGTCTCGTTTTCGAACGGGTTCCGAACGGTGGCGATTTCGTTCATTCCAATATCCCTAGAAGGATTTTCACGGTCGCGTATGCGAGCCAGATCAGCAGCAGCGCCGCTCCGGCCAGCAGCCATCCGTAGGCGGCACCGGCCAGCAGCCCGACGCCGATACTCACGAAGATGACGCCAAGCATCAGCAGACAGCCCATGCCCGCCTGCTCGTCTTCGGTCATGCGGCCTCGTCCTGAACGTCGGTGTTCTTCAGGCGCAGCACGCGGCCTTCCGGGCGGGTTGTGGTGTACGTGCTGCCCTTCATCATCTTCCACGTCGCGAGCACGTTGCCGCGCGCGTCGGTCACAGTGTCGCCGTGGTCGGCGATCTCGCTGAAGATGGCCAGCTTGGCAGCCTCTTCGTCTTGCTTCAGTGACTTCTGCGCCTCTTTGATCCGCCGCAGGGTGTCGATCTCGTGCAGCAGTTCGGGCGTGGCGATGATGCTGCCGGTGCCCCGGAACTTGCCCCACCGCAGGATCGCGTCGGCGACGCTCGCCGGACTTGGCGGTTCCTTGGCGCGGACCATGGCCCAAAAGGCGGCTTCGGCGTCGATGATCTGTTCGGCCAGTTCGGGATCGGCCTCCACCACATAGATGCGGAAGTCGCTGCCGCCGATCAGCACGGCCACGTCGCAGGCGCCCGCGCCCGTGACAGCCATATAGTGGTGTACTTGCGGCAGGTAGTGCATCGGGATTTGGTCGGTGTACGGCTCGCCCCATCCTTCGACGTGGCGTGTGGTCTTTAGCTCCAACACGCGGCCGGTGCTGGTCATACCGTCGAGGCTGGCGATCATCCACTCATGCTCGGGGTGGCGGAGCATCGTGTTCGTCGCGGTGATCTCATACCCGGTGCGGCGCACGTACTCCGTGCGCATGACCGGCTCCAACGCGGCGCCCCAACGCATCGCCTCCGTCTCGGGCTTCGGCTCGTAGTTCGGGTCGGTCTTCTCGTAGTACACGTCGAGCGCGGTACGCCACGGCGATACGCCAAGGACCGCAGGCGCGTCGGAACCTCCGATGCCCTTCTTGCGTGCTTCGAGCCATTCGGGTGTGCGTTGGATGATGCTGGTCAATGGCGCCTCCGAACTATTCCTCGCACGCGACGTAATTCCGCAAGCGGAGACGATTTCGCGTGTGCCGGTGGGTGTTGAGTTGTAGGGTGTCTGCCCGCTGACGTGGCGCTGCTTGGCCGTCGTCTTGTGCATAGCGTGATCGTGTAATACCGCCCCATTGTGCTTACAAGCGATATTTCCGATTGACGAAAATTCATCGTCGGACCTAGACGATAGCAATGGCGCCGGATAATCGCACGGTTTGGAGCAATATCGTATCCGGTTTTACTCCGGCCTTTACTGCGGTTCGGCGCCAGCCTCCCCACCACTGAAAAGGATACATCGCATGGCAAGGAAGCCATCGAACGGTGATGCGTCTGCCGCTCCGAAGAAGCGTGGGCGCCCGCCAAAGGTCGCGGCTGCGCCAACGCAGTCCAACGGGCCGTCACAAGCGCAAGTCGCCGCAGCATTGGCGAACCTGACGCGTCTGGAGACTGAAGGGCGTCGGATCAATCAGGCCAAGGCAACGGAGTTCACCAATTTCGAGAAGATTGGTGGCGACAAGCGCGCGCTGAAGCTGCTGCACCGGAACATCATGCTGGACAAGCGCGAAGCCGAGTCCTTCATGGAAACGCTGGTCCGCTATCACACGGGTCAAGGGATCAACGTACGCTTTCAGGATGACGGCCAAGGCACCGTCATTGACCTATTGGAAACGCCAGCAAAGACGCTGGAAGGCAACCGCGATCTCGCCGCTGCTAAGGCCCACAGCGACGGCTACAACTCGGGCCTCCACGGCGCCGTGCCGTCCGACAATCCGTTCCGCCATGAGCCGGGCAGCGAGGCATACGTGCAGTGGCACAATGGCCGCGACGAAGGCCAGAATGACAGGCTGGCGAAGAACCCCGCTCTGTCGGCTCGCGTGACGGCCGCCAATATCTTTGACGATGAAATGCCGTACCCGGGATCGCCGGAGGTGTCCCCACCGGCATAACGGCAACAGGCATGTCCACCACACGCCTCGTTATTCCCGGCCCACCGCGCGGCAAGGGCGTCGCGCGCGTCACACGGTTCGGCACCTTCATTCCCGCCGCATCCCGCGCCGAAATGGAAGCGGTGCGTTACATCGGCTCCGCAGCAATGCAAGGCCGCGCGCCGATCTCGGGGCCGATCGAACTCCGCATCGCGGCCTATCTCCCCATTCCCGTGTCGTGGTCTCGCCGTGATCGCGCGGCTGCGCTCGCCAATGAGCGCCCGGCGATCGTGAAGCCCGATGCGTCGAACATTCAAAAGCTCATCGAGGATGGCATGAACCACGTCGTTTTCACGGACGATTCCCAAATCGTACGCTGGCAAGGCTGGAAGCTCTACGCGGCCGAACCTCGCGTTGTGGTCGAGGTGGTCGAACTATGAACTGTCCCCGCTGCCAATCGCCGGACATAGGCATCGCCGACTCGCGCCCGAAAGAGGGCAACGCGCGCTGGCGTCGGCGTCGCTGCGAACGCTGCGGCTTCCGCTGGTCAACGATTGAAATGGCCGCGATCCATACGCGCGCCTTCGCTGATCTCGGCGCGGCGATCAAGGACATGCAGAAGCGGCTCGCCGACGCGGAACGCCTGCTGGCGCTCCTGCCGGTACTGGTGACGCGCGACGATTGGGCTTTTGACGGGGAGGAAGCGGAGGATGTCAGCCACCAATGACTCTTGGAATGCGCCGCCGCCTGCCAGCATCCAAGCGGAACAATCCCTGCTAGGGACGCTGCTCGCCAACAATCGGGCCTATGAACGCGTTTCCGATTTCCTGAAGGCGGAGCATTTTCACGATCCGCTGCACGGCCGCATTTTCACGGCAATCGAGCAACGCATCATCGAGGGCAAACTTGCCGATGCGGTCACGCTAAAGGGCGATTTCGAAAACTCCGGTATTTTAGACGATGTGGGCGGCACTAAATATCTCGTGCAACTGCTGTCTGCGATGGTGGGGATCATCAACGCTGGCGAGTACGGGCGGGCGATCCACGATAGCTGGATCAGGCGCCAACTGATCGAAATCGGCAACGGCATCGTCTCCACGGCCTACGGCAACGGCGGCGAGGCTGACGGCCGCGCGCAGATCGAGGCGGCCGAACGGGCGCTCGGTGATCTCATCTGCACGGGGCGGCGTGATCGCGTAATGACGATCGGTGAAGCTGTCGCGGCGGCGATTGCGCAGGCCGAAGCGATCTACAAGGGCGGCCGGTCGCCGGGGCTGCTGACGGGCATGTACACGGTCGATCAGGCGCTCGGGGGCCTCTGGCCGGGGGATTTCGACTTGCTCGCTGGCATCCCCGGTGCGGGCAAGACGGCGCTCGCTGTCCAGATCGGCTATTCGTTGGCCCAACGTCTGTTTAACGCCGCGATTGCGACCGGCGCGACGGAAGACGAGGCGAAGCGCATTCCCGGCGTCGTGGTGTTCTCGCTGGAAATGTCAGCCGAAGAACTCGGCGCCCGCATTGCTGCGTATCGGGCCGGAATCAGTGTCGAGCAACTGCGCACGGGTCGGCTGTCCAACGAAATCGCGGTGAAGCTGCTGCACGCGCAGCAAGAGGCGGACAAGCTGCCGCTGCGGATCAGAGATTGCCGCGCGCTGTCGCCGAAGCTGCTGGCCGCTCGCGTGCGGATGCACCTGATGCGCCAGCCGGAAATGCTCGTCATTGTCGATCATCTGCTGGTACTCGACTCTGACACGCCGAAATCGCGCAACGGGGCAGGCAATGATGTTGCCACGGTCGCAAAAGCGTCACGCGATCTTAAACAACTCGCGGGCGACACGGGGCTGCCGTTCCTGACGTTGACGCACGCCTCACGCGCGAGCGCCAAACGGGACAATCCGCGCCCGACAATGGGCGACGTTAAGTGGGCAGGCGAAGGCGACGCGGACTGCGTGGCGTTCATTCACAGGCCGATCATGTTCATGTCGAGCGATCCGCCACGACGCGGCGACAAGGAAGGCGAAGAAGCCTACGCCTCCCGGCTCAACCGCTGGCATGACGAACGCGACGCCTCGCAAGACTTGGCCGAACTGGTGGTCGCCAAGCGCCGGATGGGCGCAACGGGCGTGTGGCGGCTCCGGTTCAATGGGCCAAGCACGTCGTTTGACGAGTGGGCGGCGTGATTGCGGCGCAAACGCGCAAACGCGGGCGGCCCAAGGGGGGCAGCAGGCCGCCTTTGGTCGGGCCGGTGTCAGAGGACCATCCGGCTCTGGCGGCCGTCCTGACGCGTCCTGTGGCCATCGTGGGCGGCTCGTTTCGGACGTGCCAATTCATCGTCAAGGGAGGTCGGCCGCCGCAGTTCTGTGACGTGCCGGTGGCGGAGCGTGGCGAGCCGTACTGCGCCGATCATCGGCGCCTCTGCTGGATCAAGCCGCGATGGTGATGAGCAAGACGTTGCGCCGGGTGGTTGGCGGGCGTGATCCCCGCTACCCGTGCAAGCGCACGCTGTCGGTGATCTTTGACGACGAAACCTTTTGGGAGGTCGTGGCGCGGGCTGAACGCGAGGGCACCAGCGCGAGTGAGCAAGTCCGGCTGTTGGTGACATGGGGGCTGGAAGCGGCGACGGCGGCTGTACCTAGGGCAAGAATACAACCGCCGTCTCTATCCCCGGCCAACGTGGGGGAAGGCCGGGAACCTTTGGCACGTCCACCGCGACGCGCCTTTACCCGAGACTCGGATTTTACCGCAAGCCCGGAGAACGGAGCAACCGCAAATGGCCACGCCACGGAGGTCAGGGCGCCGGACGCAAATCGGGGCGGAGTGGGGGCCGTCGATGGATGATCGCGAGTATGCGTGGTCGGTGGGCGTCGATCCCAAGCAGATCGCCGACGCGTTCAAGGACTACCATTTGGCGCACGGCTCCCTGATGGCGGACTGGCACGCGGCGTGGCGTACGTGGGTCCGCAACTCGATCAAGTTCAGCAAGGCTCCCGGCCAGCGCAATCTGCCTCTGGTCGCCATCATGCAAACGCCCGATCCGGCTGATCCCTACGGGGCCAAGGCGTGGGCCTCCAAGCTCGCCGACGCGCGGCCGGACAAGATGCCTGACGGCTCGGTGGCGATGTGCGTCGGGGGCTATGACGCGGCGGGCGTGGCGGTCGATGTCTGCCGGGCTGCGGGGCTGCCGCCGGACTGGCGCGGTGATCTCGGGCCGATCGCGGACTGGCTGCGGGCTGGCGTCGATCCTGACCATATCGTGCAGGTCATCCGGTCGTCACGGCCTCCGCGCCAGCCGGGCGCGTGGTACTACTACGACGCTAAGGTGCGGGCGGCGTGATCTCGCCTTCCATCATCCGCAGCACGGTGGCCAAAGCGCGCAAGGCATCGGCGCCTTTCGGCTGCCCATCTTCTTCGGCGCCAGATGCCATCATTTCCGCCGCAGTCGCGGCAACGCCAAGGCCAAGGCGATACGCGCGAACGAATATGTCGTGCCTGTCGTTTGTCACCATGGGCGTGCTCCCCGCATGATCGTTGACGATAGCGACAAGGGGCGTCGATGCAACGCTTGCGGGGGCGCAGTGTTTGCGATCCGCATCGGGCGCGATGAGGTCCGAATCTTCGAAGATATGCTGGTCGTTCGCGGGGCGGCCGATCAGCATTGGTGCCTAACCTGTTGGGAGAGTCGATTTGGTAGCAACGAACAACGAAGGTCATCCGCTGATGCAGCGCCAAGAGCGCCGTGACGAAGTGCGGCGGTGCTTGCAGATCATCGGCTGGTCACAGATGCAGTATGCCGATCGCATCGGCCTCAAAATCGCCGGGGTCGCGCAAATCATGCACTGCAAGGTCGATGTGGCCGACAGCGATATTCGCTGGTTGCAGCGCCTCGCCGAAGCGGTCGCCTCGATACCTCGCCCGGCGATTGCCAACGATCCAGATACGCCGGAGGTCGCAAGGCTGGCAGCGCCGATCGGGGCGGCGGTGACAATCCACGCAACGGAGGGCGAGCTTAACGCGGTTGCAGCGAAAACGAGGGACGTAGCATTGGAAGAGACAGCGCGCGCTATCGCGGAGGTCTATCGCTGGTCGGGGTCAACCGGCGAGGTCAGTGAACATGAACTGGCGGGCGCCAAATGGGCGTTGGCCAAGGTCGCCGAGTCACTCGGGATTGTCGATCGGGTCCGCGTGCTGATCCGGCAAGTCCCGATGCAGCAAGTCGAGCCGGAGCCGATACCGGGCGAGTCGATGGTTCATACGTGGACGCCACCGCTACCGGAGCCAGCGCCAGCCCGCGAAGCTGTCTCGCGCGAACCGTTCGCCTGAACGAGAAAGGGCGGCTCGCCTGCCAGCGAAGCCGCCCTCCAACCTCACAACAAGGAAAGACCCATGACTCCCGAAGTGCGCGAAGTCTATCGGGTCACGCTGCCGGATGTCACCCTATTTTGTGGGCCTCGATCTCGGCTCGGGTGGCGATCAGCGCGGACCAGAGGCGGCCACGCTGTTGCAGGATGCCATGACGCTCGCCGTCGCGGCTCCGCCATAGCTTGCCATCCTTGGTCGCCATGCCGTTGTTTTCCATCCACCTCCGGGCGGCGGTGCGGCTGGCATTGGACAGGATCAGCGGGCGATCGGCCATCATACGACGCTCCCGCACCACGCGGTACAGGGTCATCGGGGCGGCTCCAACCCGGCCATGACGAACGGCTCGCTGCCTTCGAGGTCCCAACAGCCGCCAACGGTCACGATTGCCGATCCATCGGCGAACACGAAGCGGGTGAAGCTGTTCGCGGTCGCCTCGCTGCGGGATATGGGCCGGATGTGATACTCGGTCTGGTACGCGCCGGGATCGTCGGGCACGCTGTCGGCGTACTCGGCGATGCCGCCACGCTGCTGGCAGAGGTCTTCCAGCCATATGCCGTCAAGGGTCTGCCAGTGGGTGCCATCGTCGCCTAGCAGCGACGAAATCTCGGTTGCGGTAGTCATTGCCCTAGTCTCCGGTTGGTGGGTTAGGTCATATCACGGAAAGTATATAGCTCGCTACAGGGATTTCCGCCGTTTGCGTTTGGGTGGCTCGGTGTCAACCGGGGGCGGGTCAAGCCGCTCCCGAAGCGCCTTGTTCTCTTTCCAAGCCGCCATGAGGATCGGCACCCAATACGGGATACCGGCCGTGACGCCCCATTGGTAGACGGCTTGGCCGCTGACGTTCAGCGCCGTGGCCATCTTCCCCTTGGTGATCCCCAAAGCGCGGAGGTCGGCGACAAACCGCGCGTGTGTGTATTCAGCCATCGCCATTTTGCCCTAGCTGGTCGAAACGGCCGGATTTCAGCCCGGCCGGTCGATTCGGTTATAGCCAATCTTCGAAACGGAAGTCGTCGCGTTTGGGATGCGGATTGCTGCCCGACGAACGGCGCTGATCCACGTACCGGAGAAATGGGCAAACGATCCATTCCGATCCGGGCCAACGGCGCCGATACTCATCCCGATACCAAAGCGCGTCGCTGCGCTGATCCTGCGTCAGCGCCAGCCATACCCTGCCGTCATCGTGGCGGCCAATGAGTGCAAACATCAGTCTTGCCGGTTGATCGCCAGCCGATAGCGGCCGACATCGTTGCCGTTGATGTCGCGGATCGTCTGGTAAAAGTCCGCATCGGCGAGGTCGAGCCGATCGGCGATAGTCCGCAGAATGCGCGCGATCTCGCCTGTCATGTCATCCGCGAACGCGGCATTGTCGCACGTCATCTGAACCGTGAATCTGGCCATGGTCTCTTGCCCTAGTGATGCAAGCTGGCATCGTCAGCCACCGGGAACAACCCCGGCAGGAGAGGCGGCCGAAGCCGCCCCTTTCGCCTAGCATCCGAAATGGTAATCGAGCCACCGGAGCAACCGGCGGAGCGTCGCGCGCACGTCAGCCTCCCGTCACCGCGTAGACGCGGCACGGCACGGTGAAGTCAACGCCACGGTGGGCGCCGCTGAAACCGTGGTGAAAGAACCAGCACCAACCGTCGCGCGTCTCGCCAGTGTCAACGATGCGCTCGATCGGTATCGCCGGATCAAGCCCGCCCGACATCGACATGCCGGAACCGAAGAAATAGAACGATCCGCCGCCCTTGCTGGTCGGCTGGATTGAGTCGCCCCAATGGTGCGCGAACCGGCGCAACTCCCCATTGGCCAACCGCACAAAGTCGCCGACGCGTGGCCCGCTGCGGGCTTGCCACTCGATCAGCCGCTCGGCGCGTATCGCCGCATCGCGTTCGTCAAATTCAAAGCGTTTGCACATTGCCCTAGTCCTCGATCTCGATTTCGTACCGCGTGCCGCCGTCGGTCAGCCGCAAGCCGGGCCGCGTGCGCGCGCCAGTGCCAACCGGGCCGCCCAATACCTCGCCTTTCATCACGGGCGGCTTGCCAAGGTGAATCTCCCCCTCTGCGAGTTTGCGAGTCACGTCGGCCGCGTCGTAGCCGTACGGCTTGAAGTACCGGCACGCCGCAGCGAGGTTGACGAAATAGCTAGTCCCGATCCGTGTCATTGCCCTATCTCCGATGCGATTGGCTGGCATCATCAGGCGACGGAAACCACTCCGCCGCGACAACGGGCGCCGAAGCGCCCGCCGTTTCGCCTTACGCTGCAACCACCTCCCGAAGATTGCGGACCACGCGGCGGGCGTCCCATGCCTCGCGGACCATCTTCCGGTATTCCTCGCGATAGTTCCGCCGGAACGTTCTCGACTGGTGCGCGATAGCGTGGCGCGTCGCGCGTTCGTGCATTTCAGCCGACATCAGCATTGCGCGCGCCCGCCGGATCGGATCGGGCGCCGACTCCGTGCCGACGATAACGCCATCCGGCAACGCGCCCGCTGGCCAGTACTGCCCGGCTGGCAGCCTCGCATCGGGGCGGCATTTGATCCTAGTACCGCGTGCCGTCGTAAAGCTGCGCAGCTTGCTCGGAATGGCGCACCAAAACGACGCGCCCGCCACCAAATGCCAGTTTTCCCCGACATCGGCCGCCACGGCTCGGCACGCCACCACGCGAGCGTCAAAAAACTCTTCCGCTGTCATAGCCGCCACCTTGGCAGCTTTGGCGCGCGGCTTTCGGATTGTCTGGCCGCAGCATGGGCAAACGCCCGTAGCGGCCGTGATGATTGGAGTGATCGCGTTCATTTTGCCCTATCAGTCTCGATTGCATTGGCTGGCATCGTCAGACCACGGGAACCGCCCCGTGATGACAGCGGGCGCCGATCCGCGCCCGCCGTTTCGCCTATCTGCGAGTGAGTTTGCGCCGCATCGCCTTATCGCTTTCGGACTGCGCCAGCCGGTACGCCCGCGCCATCATTTCGATCTCGCTGAACGCGAAGATCAGACGAAACCCGCCGTCGGCTCCGTTCACGTCGAACGTGAGGCTGTAGTCATCGGCGCCCGCAACCTGCAACGTCGCAGCTTGCGCGATCATTTCACCATTGGCTCGCTTGATAATCATGGGAATTGCCCTAGTCAGTTTGTAACGGCCGCAGAATACCACGGCCGTTTATAGGTTGCTACAGGATTATGCGGCCGCCCGTTTGGTGCGCTCGCGACGTGCGCCAAGGTTGGCGTAGCATCGCGCCCGCCACTCCGCCGCGTAGCCGCCGATCTCTTCCACGGGCGAAAGCATGGCAAGGATGCCAGCCGGGCAATGGGACTCGTATGGTCCCATATCCTCGCTCATTTCCTTCCAGCCAAAGCCGCCACGTCGCGATGTCAGCACGACAACGCCTAGCACGTAGTCCTTGCCCGGTCGCACGATGCGAGCCGCTGCGTACCACGTCGAACCGACAAACGCGGCTTTGAGGATCAAGCACGCGTGCCGATCGCCATTGGCGTCTAGTTTGTCGTGCTGAAACTCTTTCCGCAGAAAAGAGTCCGGTGTCTCGCCATACGCGAGACTGTCAATCGTAGTCCAACCACCCATTGCCCTAGTCCTATTCCAAGTCTCGATTGCGGCTGGCATCGTCAGACGGCCGCCACCACGCGGCCGTGACGTGCGAGCGACGGGCGCCCGCACGTTTCGCCACGTCACCCCACGTCGGCAGCGGATTTGTGATACCAATCGGATGACGCCACGCCACGCACCATGCGAGCCGAATTGCCGTCGGGCGCAATCCCGTGGTCCAACTCCACTACCGCGTGGAGTTTCCGCATCGTTTCGTCACCGCGGTACACGTACATCAGCAACACGTCGGCATGGAGTCCGGCTCGCGCGACGTAGCCGTTCGAATGGTAGTCCGGCTGGAAATCGAACGCGATTGCATCGCCCGCCCGTAGCGTCGCCAGCAAGCTAGACGCGTGGCAATGCTGCGACGGATAGACGCTAACATGCGCCCAACACTGCGCCCGAGACACGTCACGCGTCGGGAAATCGCCCAAGCACGTCACCTTAGCCGGGATGACGTGGCGCGCCTCCTGCGCGAACGGATCGGCCGATTTGTCGGCTCGCTTGATGCAATGGACCAAAGTCTTTTCGTCGCGGTTCGGCTGAAACGCTACTAGCAGCGTGTCCATTTTGCGCAGTGCAACAATGTCCAGCTTGGTCAGCACGTATGGGGAGGTAAACATTTGCCCTAGTTCCTAGTCAGTCAGTCAGTCGATACAGGCTGGCATCGTCAGACCGTGGCCACCACGCCACGGTGACAGCGGGCGCGACGTGGCGCCCGCCGTTTCGCCACGTCACGCAGCGGCTTTCAGTTCCGCCACGTCAGCAAATTTCAGGAGATAATCGGCGGCTTTCGAAGCCTGCGAGGCGGCCGAAATAATCGCCCGATTATCTTCGCGAAGCACGCTCAACCAAGAACCGATGTAATCCGCGTGGCGTACCGTCGGCTCGATACCTAAAGCCGCGCAAGTGAAAGCCGCGCCCATTTCGGCAACCAACTCTTCCCGCGCATAGTCGGGCGATCCGTGGCGGTTGGCGAATTTACGCGCCAGCCGATGTTCGGCGCCCGTCCAGTGCGTCAACTCGTGGAGCGTCGTTCTGTACCAATTGATCGCGTTCGGTTCGTACGCTTCGATCGGCGGAACTGCGATGCAGTCGCGGCCGATGTCATAGTACGCCCGGTTGCCAGCAACCGCGATCCGGGCGCCCGAGTTCCTAATCAGCCGATCGGCCGCCTCGTGCAATTCTGGCATCGTAGGGGCGGGCGGAGCATCGGGCGCCGCTGGCAGTCCGTCGCATTGCTCGCGATTAAAGACAGTGTACGCTTTCAGGAAATAAACGGCTCGCTGGTCATCTTCCGGCTTGGCGCGTTCAGCCTTGGGAATGAACCGATCGGCATAGACGACATGAACGCCACGTTCGCCCGCCCGTACGTGGCCGCCTAGTTCAGCGGCTTGCTTATACGTCAGCCAACCGTGAGAACGGTGTCCAACTGCCATCCCGTGAACCCATAGCAGGAGAACATTCACGCCCGAGTAGTTCCGCCCGGTTGCGGCATTGTGCGGTAACGCGATGGCCGCGCCCGCAACGTTATTCCGCCACGGCTGAACCCATGGGACAGTTCCCGCCTCTAGCTGCGAGATTATGCGGTCTGTAACCGTCTGGTACAGATCGGCTCGATTTAACTTGCTGTCAGTCATTGAAGATTGCCCTAGTTAGTGTCGCGGCCATATCCCGCCGCTGGACAAACCAATATCACGGGCGGGATATAGGGCGCTATATATATTTGTTGAGCGGGCGGAAAAATCGTGATAGCTTTCCAACCGTCAAACCTAGATAGGGCACAACGCCATGATGACTCTGACGAAAGCACAATTGATCGTTCGCAACCGGCTTGCCTATGAACCGCGCGAGGTACGCGAGGCGGCCGTATGGTTGCTCGGAAGCCTATCGGCAACCGACGAAGATGTTCGCGACGCGTCCCACGCAATCGCGGTTGGAACCCGCGATCGGCCGTCAGCTATCCCGCACAACTGAACACCACGGGCGCCCGTCACTCGGGCGGGCGCCGATCTCTCAAACCTAGGGCAATCCGCTATGACTCATCCTGCAATCCACCGCTACAATATCGCCCGCGCCCGCGACGAAAACGCTCGCCTCGACTGGCAGCGCACGCAACAGGCGCATCGCGGCTACCTCATCATGCGGCTACTGACGGGCGGCTTTTCCGTCAGCCGCGACGGCTCGCATATCTGCTACGCCGAGTCAGTCGAGGCCGCCCGCGCCACAATCGACGCGTTGCTAGACTGATCTCGGGCGCCAATCTCTCAACCTCAACCTAGGGCAATCCACAATGACCGGATTCACAGTCTCTTATGACATCACCACGGAAGAGTCGGCCGAATATGGCGACACGGCCGAAAACGGGATACTCGGGCGCGATCTCACGCTACGCGACGCAATTGAACTCGTTACCGCCACGCGGACCAATAGAGTCGGCGGCGTATCCTCGATCGAGTGCGACGAATCACCAATGCGGGCGCCGCGATGGGTAACGATCAATAACGGGATCGAGTACGAGTCGGGCGCCTATGAATCCCGTTCGCTCCATTTCCCGCCTCGTCTCACGGCCGCATCCCGCCGCCGTATCGCCCGTCTACTCGGAGTACGCTGAACCATGGCAACCAATCTCGACCCTACTCGCGACGAAATGCGGGAATATCTGAACTCGACCCCGTTCATTCACGAGTGCGACGAATTCGACATCGAAGAGTCGATCTACTGGTTCGCGTCCGATTACCACGGCGGCCAATGGTCCAACCTCTACGCCGCACTGTGCGCGTCCGATTACTCGCCCGGACCAATCACCACGGGATGCGAGCCGGACTCCGTCGCGTCATACCTCTATGATGAACTGGTTCAGCATTTCGCCCCATCGCTGCGATTTGGCGAGACTGCCTGATCTCTCCGCCTGATCTCGCCACCAATCGGCCGCCCCTAATCCGGGCGGCTGTTTTTTGTTTGTATCCCGCTATAAATCCGTGCCATTGTTCCCGCCTCGTTAACTGACTGATAGGGCAATCCCCAATGATCTCTCCTGATACCCGCCGCTCCATCGAACGTCGCATCGTCCGCCGCATCCTGATCGAGGCCGTCCGCTCCGATTGCGTGATCTCCGTTTGGGACGGGGAAGACTGGTCAATTCGCCGCTCCAATAATCCAACCGCAATCCTCGCCGCCATGTTCGCAACCGATGAAGAGACTCTGGTCATCCGTCGCGCCAGTGGCCCGCGCATCGGTTCAGTATTCCTCGTCTATGGCAACGATGGCCCCGACGTGATCTGCAACCATACCGACAGCGACGACATGAACGCGTTGCTCGCGCCCGCCTACGATCTCGCCGACCAGTTGGACAAACTCTACTCCTGATCCTCCGCCCGATCTCTCCACGATCAAGCCGCCCCTAGCCGGGCGGCTTTTTCGTTTCCGGTTGACTGCAACCATTTCAGCCGCTGTTCTCCGCCGATCCGATTCGGCCGAAAGCATCGCAACCAATGTCAGCTAAACAACTGAACCCGCAACAGGCGCAATTCGCCAAACTACTCGCCAGCGGCTTAGCCAAGGCGGAAGCCTACCGCCAAGTGTACCCGGGCAATTACTCCGCCCAATCGTGCGCAACCAAAGCCAACCGCCTCGCAAAGCATCCCCTCATCTGCGGCGTAGAGCGCCGCCGGGCGGCCGCCGTGGTCCGCGCGGTGGACAATGCCATAGAACGCTATGGCGTGACGGCGGACCGCGTAGCCGATGCCATGGCGAGGCTCGCGTTCACTGATCTCCGCCAAATCGTTGACGTGCGGACCGTCAACGGCAAGCAACAGATCACAGTGCGCGATTGGGCGATCGTGGATGACAACGCGCACGCTGCAATCAGCGAGGTTCGACGGGCGCCCAATGGCGAGGTGACCGTGCGGCTTTACAATAAGCTGGAAGCCTTGAACTCGCTGGCGCGGCTGAAAGGCTGGATTGCCGATCGGCCCGTGGATCAGCGCCAACTGATCGCATTGAAGATTGAACGCTAACCGTTAGCAGAATGTTCCGAACTGATAATCCCGCCTTGCCCTAGGCGTTGCGGCTGATTTGTCGCGGCTTTTGTTCGGCGGGCGGCTCGACCGGCTTCGATCGGCCGTCACCGGCTCGACCGGCGGGCGCCGCTGCCATGGCGTGAGGCTCCGCCACGGCCGGGCGGCTCGACCCCCCCCACCCCCAAGGTCGCAATCCGGCGATCAGGACCCGGGACCCCCCCCTCTCCACCGATTTGCCAACCGACGATTTTGGGCGGTATCGGGTTCTGCGGCTTTTATTTAAGCGTGTCCGAATGATTGGGTCCCCTCGTTCTTTTTTTTGCGATGCCCGAAATTCATTCGAAGCGAGGCGGTCTCTGTACCAATCAGGGCGGGGTCTGTTTCTTTGGATCGGGTGTGGGATTGTTGAACTCGTTGAGCAGGGCTTCGAGGTTGGGGTCTTGTGCGACTTGGTTCCAGAGGTGGTCGAAGTTGCGCCACCATTGGGCTTTGTCTTGTGGGGTGTCGATATTGCCGACCATGAAGACGGCGACTTTGAGTTGGTCGATGTAGTTCATTTGGGGTTTCCTCCGGTTCAGTCGGGATCGCGAGGGTTGGCGCACCAGAGGCAAGTGGTGGTGGTTGGGGAGTTGGTAGCGTGGCATCGGGAGCAGTACCAAGTTGGAGCGCCGCGAGGTGAGTGTGGGCCTTTGGGCATTTCGACGGGCTGGCCCCACTGGGAGTCGGTGGTGGCTTCTGCGAGGGAGGCGCGGAGTCCGGTGATTTCATCGAGGCACTCTCGCAGGAGACCGGGCCAGTCGATGGAGTCGGTCGGGAGTTTGTCGGCGAAGCCAAGGGCGTAGGTTCGGAGTTGGTCTTCGCGTTCTGGTGTCATTGGTTATTCCATTGGCGTGGGGTGGTGTGACCGCAATCGGGGCAGCGGTAGGCGACGGTGATGTCCCGGTCGAGATCGTAGACGGCGATGCGGCGGGAGAAGTGGGTGTGTGAGCCGAAGTGTTGGCGATCGGCTTCGGGGATGGGTTCGGCCTGCCAGTCGGCGCCGCATTGGGGGCAGAAGCGGTTTTCGTTGTCTTTCATGCGTTGCTTGGCCTGTTGGATCATTTGCCAGTTGCGGTCTGTCATTCGATGCCTCACTCGTCGTGGATGTTGATGAGGAAGGTCAGGAAGGCGTGGAGTTGTTCGATGTCGGTCCAGTCGAGTTTGGCGTCTAGGTTGAGGTGGTAGGTGTTGTCGGTTTCTTTATTGGTGACGTGGGAGGCGTGGATTGAGACGCGGACGTGATCGGGGTCGCTGTCGTCGTCGTTGAGGGTGAAGGAGAGTTCGGTGGTGGCTTGTGTGTGGCGTGGCAGCAGTTCGGTACTGCCCCAAGTGCCGCCTTTGGTTGGTTGATCTTCACGTTGGGCGAGGCTGGCGGTGCCTTCGGTTATGAGGGCGATGTAGGTGTCCATCATTCGATGCCTCTTTAACGCGTCGCGGTTGGGTCGGTTGGCAGCGTGGGTTGGTGGCTCGATTGCGAGGTGGTGCGGTCAGGCTGCCGTGATTTTCACAGGGATGACGTAGCCGAGTTTGTTGCGGGCGTGGATGAGGCAGGTTTCTTCGTTGGATCGGACTGAGTTTGGGTGGATGTGGCCGTGTTCGTCCACGAAGGCGAAGGCTGTGACGGGTGGTGGTGGTTGGGGCTGGATGGAGCGGAGGTGTTTGAGGGAGGTTTTGCCGAAGTTGGGGATGCGGAGCAGGGTGTTGTCGTCGGTGTTGAAGGCGTCTTCGAGTGTGGTTCGGCCGATTTCGAGCAGGCAGTTGGCCATACGGGTGGCTTGAAGTTTGTGGATGCCGTGTTCGATCAGGGCGGCTTTGAGGGAGCGGTATTGGTTTTGGCGTTGGGTGAAGGCTTCCAGTTCGGCGAGGGCTTCTTTGTCTGTCATGGCTTGCCTTCCATGGAAGAGCGGGACGGGACGATCTTCATACGGAGCGGCTTGCGCCGCGTTTGTGTTGGCCCATCTTTTCCCCCCTACCCCCCTTTCCTTCCCGCAGACGTTGATGCGCGCGCACCGCGCATTTTCTGCTCGCACGGGACTACCGCCGGACTGTACGCGCTCTGTGTGGCGCGTCCTAGTAGCTGCGTCGCCAGTGCGGTCGTTGGGGACCGTCAGCGATCAGCGTTCGTGCGTGGCCGGGCCGACCGGGTAGTTCGAAGAAAGGGATGAACGGGATTGGCGCCGCGTCGTGGCCCGCTATCGCAGTGCGGGTGTCCCAAGGTGCGAAGCAGTCTGTTACGCAACAGAGCAGTTCGCGAGGGGGCCGCTGGTCTGGTAGCCGACCGGCGCTGTGTAGGCTCCTGCGGTGCGGGTGCGTCATGCCGGGCGGCGCCTCAAAGCTACGCCGTCGCGGTGGCGGGTCCGCTGTTATGAGGCAGGTATGTTCATCAACGCCCGACCCATTCGTAGCCAAGGGCGTCTGCGTGTTCGCGTGATTTGAGTTCGATGACCTCTAGGGCACCTTCCAGTGTTGGGTGTGGTCCGATGGTGACGTGGATCGGCCATTTGACCGAAGATGGTGGCGATGGTTTCGCGCGGCGACGACGGCGCTTGTCTGACGTGTCGATGGCGCGCTGGATTTTGTCGGCGCGGGTTGGCTTTGGCTGGTGCGGCTCGGGGTAGCCTGCGGCGATCCATTGCTTGGGCGGCAGCGGCTTGTGGCCGCCTGCCTTCTCCAGCTTGGCGTAGCGCGCATAGCGCAATTGGAAATCGGTGACTGCGGCAGGCGACAGGACCGCATCGGACAGCTTGGCGTATTTGACGGGGCCAGCCGGGCCGCGCGGCATTTCCAGCCAGCGGCGCTTGCCACCTAGCTTTCCGCCCCGAAGCCTGCCGACGTTCCTGTACACCGCGCTCGTTACCTGAAGACTGGTAGGCCGCTGCGACTGCGGAAGCATTTGTCGCAGAGGCGTTCATCGGGTTTGACCTTGCCACCCCAATCGGCGCCGGGCTTGCTGGTGTAGGCGAGGAAGGCGTCTCCGCCGCAGTTGGTGCAGAGGAATTGCCGGATCGGCTGATCTGTCTGTGCGGTCTTCAGTTTAGCCACGCGGCCTCCACACAAAAAAATTCATCGTGCGGATCGCTGCGGCTGGTTGCGGTGATGCTCGGCTGTGCTAAGTCATCGGAGCCGAGTCACTCGCTGCCAGCACAGCGATTCGCGTCGGGGAATGGGAACTCCCTCGACGCGCCGGAAGCTACAAAGGAGAAGGCCGCCTTGGGAAGCCCCCTTGGCGGCCTTTTCTACGAAATACTGACTTCCGCATCCGGATTACTGCCGCATCCGGAGTAATCCCGCAGTAGAGTTTCATGTGAAACGCCGTCTTCTCTGGCGCTTCAATTCCGACATGGTGGTGGGGCCAAGGCGCCGGGCCACAAGGGGTTGGTATTCTCGCGCAAAAGTGTGTTTACAGATCGGAACCTTCCGGCGCGGAATGATTTCGCTTCGTCACAAAAATGGAGGAAACAGATGTCAGACGGACCAATGGGCGCTACGGGCGACAACGGCATGAGCACGGGCGACATTTACGGCGGCGGCGGCGGGATGGGGTTCATTGACGCCGTAGGGGAGGCCATGGGACCGTTCACGGGCGGGCAATCTGGCATCTTTGACTTACTGGCCGATGGCCCCGAAGGGAGCGGAATAACGATGACGGCCGGGGACTGGACCACCAATATCGGCGGCTTCATGGGCGCGGGCTTCGACCCCAACACGTCGGTAACGCTCGCGTCGGCAGGGTGGTCCCTTGGCAGCTTCGAGCAATGGATCGCGAGCGGACAATGGATGCTGCAAGGATGACCGAGACGCGCAACAGGTGCCTGCTGTTCGGGATCGCCGGAGTGATGGCCGTCGTTGTTTGGGCCATCGGTGACGGTGCCCCGGTTTGGGCCGCTCGGGCCGGATGGACCGCGTTTGCTCTCGCTTGGGCCGGGCTGGTCGCTGCTGCGCTGGTCTGGAAGCAATGGCGCTGGCGGATGCCCGTTCTGGCCGTCAGCACGGTTGCAATCGTCATGCTGGCCTATACTGCGCTGCCCCGGCTCTTCTAGGGGCTGAACTCTACTGAGCCATCGGGAAAGACGATGGTGACGAGGCGGCGGAGCTTGCGGGCGTAGCGGATCGTGGCCCACGTTCCCGATCCCCGCAGTTCCTCCGCCATGCTTCCGGACGCGGCGATCAGTTCTTCAGTCATCAGCACCACGTCGTGGTTGCGGTCGATGTATTCCTTGGGCCTGAACACGACATCGGCTTTGCAGAATGCCCGCAGCTTCTCATCGAGCGGCGGATGCGCGGCGGTCTTCAGCCCGAGTGACGTGGCGATGTCGTGCATTTCCTTGTCGGCGCCGACGCAATCGCCGTGATGGAACCATTCGAACCTCCGCAAGAGATCAGCCACGACGCGGGCCTGTGGGGCGGTCATGCCCTTGCGGGTGCCGGTTCCTCCCGCCCTGCCCTCCCTCATTCCTCCGGCTCCGAGTAGATCGGCTTGCCGCAGTGCGGACAGCGCGGCACGTCATCGCGCTCCGCCACCAGTTGCCAGCCCTCGCCGAACGTGTTGCGGATCGACGCTTCGGGGATCACTTCGGCAAGGAACTGGCGGAGCCGGGTAATCATCACGTCGATGCTGCTTGGGTCGAGCGTGTCGCGCTTACCGCTGCCATAGGCTGCCATCAGTTGATCGCGAGACACGACGCCGCGCTTCCAGAGGTAGTTAAGCAGCCACGCGCAGGCCGGGCTAAGGCGACGGTGGCCAAGCGGCGACGCGAGGACGTGCGAGCCACTATTCCAAGTCCCTCCGGCGATCGTCCGTACCGTCATTCTGACGCTGGTTTATCACGGACGCGCGAGACGGTCGTGAGCGCCGGGCGATCAGTCGGGTGTCTTCGCCGGACAGGCGATTGACGATCCGGAGAAGCTGTTCATCGGCCGGTCGGTCGAGCGGGATGGCGGCGATGGCCAGAAACAGCAACCGCCGCCTCTCGTCGTCAGAGAACGGCTCTTCGATCATTCGGTTCTATCGCGCTTGGACAGATCGCCCCACGGGGCCATTGCTACGGCGATCTGCGCGCGCACCAGAATTTGCTTGATTTCATCGGGGAAGTCGCGCCGTTCCTGATCGGTGGCCAGCGCCCATCGGCTGTCGTGCAGCACGTAGGGGGTGGCGCAATTCAGACAGAACGAAACGTCGTCCTCTTTGGGCACGGCGTGGTTATCAACGCCGGATGCGGCGTCCATCATGTAGCCGCAGCGGTGGCACAGCCACGGCTGGAAACGGGTCGTGGTCATTTCAGTTGGTTCCTGATGGCAGCGATCAGCACGCGCCGTTTGATTTCGCCGCCCATGTTGGGTTCGGTCATCGCCGTGAGGCAGAGATCGAGCAGCGAGCGGAGCCGGACGACATCGGCCCGGAGGGTCATGTTCTCCGCCCTCATGTCGAGCCATTCCAGAAAGGCGATGGAGACGTTCGGGTGCTCGTCATCCTCGGTCATTCCCCCAACTCCCGCTCGTCAATCGGCTCGTAGGCGTCATCGAAGACGACGGCCGGTTCAAGGCCCAACTCGATCCGCTTCTTGTTCACGCGCTCGATGCAGGGGCGGCAGATCGGCTCCCGCTCTCCGGTGATTGCCGATGAGCTTGGTACGCGGAGCGGGTTGAAGCTGAACAGCTTGTCGCAGGCGATGCAGTAACCGTGCGCGATGGCGTAGCCCATCAGTCCCTCCCGAGACGCTGCCGATAGTCGGCAATGGCGCGGTCGAACACGGCCAGCACGTCGGCGTGCTCGGTTGTGGTGCGGTCATTCCAATACTGAATAGGGAGTGGCCGCTGGCGAGCCTTGGGTAGATGGGCGCGCAAGGCGCGTGTGAGGCGGGCGCTGCGATCAGAATGGTCCAACGCGCTGCCGTTGGCCGCCAACTGAACAGCGCCCATCATGCAGACCTGCAACGGACGTGCTGGACTGACGCCGGTATATAGCGCGCCCTTGATCCATCGGATGCGGTACGTCAGGAGCCGACGCGCCTTCTCCAGAGTTGCCAAGTCGGCTGCCACTGTCTCGTCGGCAAAGCCTGTTGAATCGAACGGCATGTTTCAGTTCCTCCCTCTTTCACGCGGTTTCACGTCCAGCTTGATTTCGAGGCCGAATGCTGCCGCCCACGGCACCCAAATCGGAAGATGCTGCTTGCCGTGGGCGTCCGCGCAAATGCCCGCCAGTAGCATGTTCAGCCGCCGGAGCTTGCGGATCAGCAGCAGGAAGTAGACGAACGCCGCAGCGTTGGCCGCGACGGCGATGACCGTAAGCAGATTAGGCAGCGTCATCGGGCGGCTCATCGTTTGGTGGCCCGATCGGGCGAACGCGACGCCGGGTGGCGAACTCGATCGTTTGGACGCTGCGGATGTCCTGTTCCGCCGATTTCATGGCGCTGTGGACTTTGGCGGTTGCCTCGCCGCAGTGGTACGTGGTGCGGTCGCTGGCGTCGTCGGGGAAGTTGTCATACAGCGATTTCAGCAAATCGAGCGCGGTCTTCAGTCGGTCGCGTACTTCGGTGATGTTCATGGTTCTCTCCATCTTTCGTGTCAGTTGGCTGCGTCTTCATCGTCCTCTTGGTGGCGGCGGAACCTTTCTTGGATCGCGCGGAACAACTGGCGCGCGGACGCCATACAGATTTGCGCAGTCCGCAGATGCCGCCGGTTCCCCGTCTGGTGGTACGTCTCTAGCCATTGGGTGTGCGCCTCCAGCGCCCGCCGGTACTGACGCCAGTCTTCGCCAAGGTACAGCGGTGTTGGCGGCGGCTTCTCCGGGCGTGCCGCGAAGAACATGTACACGCCGATTGCGGTGTGGTGTGCGTGGAGGCAGTGGAAGAGGCACCACACATTATGTATGTGCACCTCTTAGGGGTGGAACTCGCCTACGGTGTAACTGACTCTTCTCTGTGTGGCGTTCCACACGGATGCTATTCGTTCAGCTTCCGCCTTGGTGTCGAAGACCGCGTATTCGCCATCCTGCAAACGAACCGGCAACCTCACGGTGTAGGTTCTGCCCTTGGGGCCGGGGATGGACAGAGTCGCGCCGAAAATAATCCATTTCGTCGTAGCCACGTCTTGGCTCCCTGTTGTTTTGGGTTTCTTGCCCCCTGCCGTTGGTGGTCGCCTGCGCGGGAGAGCAATGCTGGTGGCGGCGACGGGATTCGAACCCGCAAGACCCTTTGGGGATCACCGATGATGTCGATACATCCCGGCCGTCTACCCTTCCGGCACGCCGCCGAACTCGATCTGCTACGCTGGCAGTTCGATGCGTGGCGCCTCCCTTTGCTCGTTGCGGGGCAGACCGGCGTTCTCTTTCCGCAGCCGGTTGCGTTCCTGAACGGCGCCCTTATCGACCATCAGCCGACCGGGCAGACCCTTGGTCGGGGTCCACTTGTTGTCGCAGACAATGCGGCCGGGGATTTGTTCGCCGTAAAGCCAAAGGGAGATACACGCCTCCGCCGACTCTGGCCTCACGCCGTCGTCGGTCAGTATCTTCACGGCCTCTTGCCGGGTGATGTAGTTCGGCGGCCGTGTCGCCACGGTCGGGCAGACATCCCGCAGTGACCGCTTGGCCGTTGGCAGCGTCAGTGTCGGCTGCTGCGGCTCCGGCTCGGGTGCCTTCAACACACTTGCAGGCGTCAGATGCGCCTTGGCGAACGCGAGGCCCAACGCGTTCTTCGGCTCCGGCTCGCGGATGTCGGGCTGGTCCGACACTTCCGGCGGCGGCAGCTTGGCCTTGGGCAGCAGCGCGAATGGCGGCTTCGGTTTTACCGGATCGGTCTCGGCAGGCCACGGCTGCGACGCGTGCGCCGCATTGGCCAGTACGTCGTACTTATTCTTTAGCGCGTCGTAGTTCGCCCGATGCTTGTCGAACTCGATCTGAAGCTCGTCATACTGACGCGTCACCAGATCGCGTTCGGCTCGCAGGTTGTCCCGCTCGGCGGCAAAGGCCGGATCACCGACAAATGCCGACGTGTCGGGGGCTGTCGGTGTCTGTCGGTCCTCCAGCTTCGGCAAGTAGTCTTTGGCGACGGTCTTCAACGCTCGCGCGACGGCTCGCGCCATGCTGTCTTCCAGCGCCTTCAGGTCAGCATCTTCGAACCACGTGATCCTCATCATTCCCCCTCTTCTGGTTGGGGCTGCACGACATAGGCTTTGAGTTCCTGCATCAGCCGCATGGCCGTCTCCATCGGCACCGCCATGTCGATGCGGAGCCGAATTTTGCCATCGGGCATCAGGTCAGAACTGAACCGCTGCATCGGGCGCTCGACCGGCGCGACAGGTCCGTTGACCGCCCTGATGATCGGGCCACCCATGAACTCTTCCGGGGAAACGCCGAACAACTTGCCGTATTGCACAGCGAGTTTCGGGCCGATCGCCATTCTGCCTGCGCGGACGCGATAGAGCGTGCCGTCGCTCGGGTTCTTCCCCAAGCGTCGGTTGGCCTCCGATGCGGTCAGTCCGTGCTGATCCAGCAATTCGCGCAACCGGGCAGCGCCACCAGCGTTCACGATGGTTTCCGCCGCCGTAGCCGCCTTCTTCGGGCGGCCACCTTTGCGGGCCACTTACGCGGCTTTCCGGCTGGTCTTCGCTTTCGTTCCGTTGGTGCCGCGCACAACCCGCAGCTTCGGCCGCTTCCGTTGGAATTGCTGCGTCTCATGCAGAACGAGGCGGTGATAGGCTTCGATCATCGCGAGGGTTATGGTCTTGCACCCATGTCGCCCTTCGCCGTTAATCTTCGAAATCCAAGCAAACCCGGTCATTAGTCTAAGCTCGCCGGGTTCTAGGTGTCGGTTCCACCGATCGCAGTATGCCTTGTCGAGATACCGGAACTCCGCAACCTCTTCGACTGCCGTGATGATTGAGTTGGCGATCCACATTTTGTCTTTTGCCCTATGAGTTACAGCGGTGGATGGTGTCGGAAGCCCACGGCGCGGTCCTCGTGCGCGTTGTCTTCGGGGGCGCTGGTCGCAGAATTGTCCCCTGTGGATAACGCGTCAAGTTGGTAAGGCGGACGTGGCTCGCCCTGCTTGCCGCCGTGCGCCCAATACCAGTGCGACTTATAGCCGGAGAGGGTTAGTCGGCTCTTCCCGCACGTCGGGCAGCGGTGGACGTGCATTGGTGCGACATCGGACTCACTCGTCATCCCACGTCCTCCCCGCCGTAACCTGCGTTGATCCGATCGACCAGCTTTTGGCCTCTGGCTGTGAGCGCGTAGACGGTCGAACGCTCATCGCGCCGGTACATCTGGCGCGTCAGATACCCCTGCCGTTCGAGGCTTTTCCCGGCGCGGCTGGCCGATGCTGACGGCAACTGAAGCGCGGCCAGTACTGACTTCGTGCTGCGCTCCGCCTCCGTGCGCGCCTTGCCGACGTGCAGGAGAATGCCGACCTCGCGGAACGTCATGTCCAAGCGCGCACGGCAGATAGCTGAAACCGTCGTTGCGAAATCGGCCATCGGAGTGCTTTTCATTCCTCCCCGCCCTTTCACTCATGGGTGAGCGAAATACGACGGTTCAATGAAATCGCCAACGGACAAAAATCGTTAAATCGACATTGCGCATCCGGATACCGCTCCGCGTCAGAGTATATTCCGGTTGTGTTTGGCGCTGTACCGCAGGATCACTTGGGTTTGGCCAAAACAGTGTTCTGCCGTGATGGTACCGATGCTAGGATCATCGCAGTCCGAACCGCTCGATCGTGAATCTATGAAGCAAACGCATTTCACGACCATCGTGTTGCAGCACCCCAACGGTCGTCGGGAAGTGATAACTCGCCGTGGGCATCACGACGTGCATGTGGTTGCCCGCACGTTCGAAACCATGACCGGCGGCAAGGTCCAAGCCATTCGGCATGAGCAATCAAGCGAGCAAGGCGAGCGGCGAAATTCTGTCACGATCCGCCGTATGACATAACGCAAGAAAGGCTGCGGGACATGCCGCTTGTAAAATCCGGTTCGCGTAAGGCAGTATCCGAGAACATTCGGCGCGAGCGAGCCGCCGGGAAACCCCAAAAGCAGGCCGTAGCTATTGCGTTGAGCGTTCAGCGCGAGGCGAAAGGCCAGAAGCGGAAAGGCAAGTCGCATGGCCGAAAGCGCAGCACACGCACCGGGTAACGAGATTCGCGGCGAGGGCGGAGCGATCCGTCAGCACCAGAAGATGGGCCGGGGCGAAGGCGTCGGTGGCGGTGGCAACTTCGGTGTAGGCCCGCTGCCGGGCACGGCCATTGCGCGCAATCACGGCGCGCACGTAGCACACGATGGCATGACGCACGCCGACCACGAACGCGCTGGTCCGCCTGCGATCGACATGGGCGGCGACAACATGGGCGCGACGCACCATTCGCACCATGGCCCGCATCATCACCGCTGATGGCTGATCCCTCGCAGTTCGCGCACAAGCCGCCGTACGAGCCGCGTCTGTCGCGGAAGCAGCTTGACACGCAATACGCCGAACACTCGCGGGAGTACTACAGCCTGACGCCGCGCGAGAAGGCCGGTAAGCGGGGCGCGCAGGAGAAGGCCAACATGATCGGCTACGCCAGCCGTGCGCCGGAGTTGCCCGATGGCTGACTTCGCCTATCAGGCGCCCGATCAGAGCAACGCCTACGGTCCCGACGCCGGTATTGGTCCGCGCCCGAAAGCCGGGCTGGATCGGCTGCGCGGTGCGGTCTACCAACCGCCAGAGGTGACGCAGATTGGTCGCGCGAAGGCTCCTTGGCCCTCCGACATCATGCAACCCGGTCCATCCTACGAAGAGAGGTTCGATCAGTAGGGATGGCGCGCAAACCCGGAACGACTGGAACACCTCCGCCGCCCCGGCGCCCGATGCCGCCCAAGGCCGCTGCGCCAAAGGCTGATCGCGAAAGCGTCTCGGTCAGGAAAATCCATAATGGCTACATCACCACGCGGCTCGGCACGAAAGACGGTGCTTTCTTCAAGCACGAGTCCTACAGCCGATCGCAGCCGGTGGTGTCCGCGACGGCGCCGAAGCCAAAGCCCCGCGCGCCAGCCCGCGACGATGAGGTGGGCTTCCTGAACCGGCGGCAGTGATGGCGGACGAAGAGGACTTCGCCAACACCCCGCCAGAGCAGCCGAACGCACATGGGCCGGGGCTGCGCGAGACGTTGGCGCGGATCAACAGCGGCGAACACCGTGGCTACAGCGACACGGCGGAGTACAAGGCGTATCGGCGCAAGCTGGACGCGCAGCGTTACCAGCACACCAGCGCGAACGCGGAAAAGCCGGTCATTGATATGTTCGAGCGGGAACTGAAGGAACCGGATGTCACGTCAAGGCGGCGCGATCAACTGAACCGGATGATCGGGCGCTCGAAGGTGCGGCAGGCCGGAGCACGGGCGGGCGCCAAGGCGATGGGCGTTGACCCCGACGCGCCGTTCCCGCGCGACGAATGGATGTATCATGGCGGCAAGCCGCCGGGATGGAAGTGATGTCGGACGATCCGATGGCTGATCCTGCCCGCTTCGCGTTCAAGCCTCCCGCAAACCCGGCCGCCGCTGACGTGTCGCCGATGGGCGGCATGGCGCCCGGCGATCTGATGCAGGCGCCGGAAGTGAGCGAGCCGCCCCCGACAGCGCGCGCGCAGCGTCTCGCCTCGCTCCAGCCCAAGGCCAAGCGTCGGTCGCTCAAGCTCGGGAAGAAGTAGATGCCGATCCAGACATTCGCGTATCCGCAAGGCCCGCTTGCCTACGCCCCCACGGTAGAGCATCCGCGCACGGGGACTGACTGGCGCTTTGCGGTCTCGCCGCCGCGCGACATCATTTCCAGCGAGCAAGCGCAGCGGGAGCAGATGTGGGACCGGAACCAGAGTACGGACGATCAGGCACGCTTGCACTCGTACCTGTATCCCGGCGCTCCGCTCCAGCAGGTTCCCGGCAGCCAACGCTACGGCGATTTCACAGATAGGTTGCTCTGATGCCGGATGTCCCTGACATACCGGCCTTCATGCAGGGGCCTGCCGCGTACGCGCAGCCGGAGCAAGAACCGGCGTTCCCCCGCATGTCGCGCGAACAAGAGGGCATGTTGCGGAGCGGCCGGAAGCAGTCGCCTGACTTGGACATAAACCTGACGCCAGCGCCAGACCTGATGCAGTCGCCGGGGCCGATCGGCGTCGAAGAGAAGCCGTCGTGGATACCCCAACCAATGGGGCCGACAACGGAGCCTTACCGCTTCGAGCGGAAGTGGAGAACCTGATGGCAAAGAACGACAGTGGCGATTGGTGCCTCGACAGCGCCGATCCGGTGAAGATGAGCATTCGCGAGCGGCTGAACACGCTGCTGACGCCGCCCGATCCCGGCGTGATCCGCGTCATGGAAGACGAAGCCGCGTTCGTCATGTCGGTTCACGGCAAGCTCGGCGACGCTCCGTTCACTGATCGGCGCCCGATCCCCGGTCGCACGCGCGACAAGCCGTAAATGCCGATCACCACGGGTAACGCACCGAAGGCGCTGGCAGGAGACAGACCGATGGCCAAGCTGACAACCAAGGCTCGCAAGGCGCTCCCGACCTCCACGTTCGCGCTGCCCGGCCGCCGCTATCCGATCAATGATCCGTCGCACGCCCGCAACGCGCTCTCCCGCGTGTCGCAGTTCGGCTCGCCAGCGGAGAAATCCAAGGTGCGTGCCGCTGTGCATCGCAAGTATCCCGGCATCGGCAAGCACGCGCACCATCCGCCAACAAGCTAGTCGTCGCATCGGTCGGTAGACTAGAAGGGCGGGAATGACCGTCTATTCCTGCCGCAACATGCCGACGATCCAGCGGTTCATGGAGTCGGATGCTTTTTTCAGAGGCTTGATGGGACCGTTCGGTTCCGGCAAGTCATCCGGCTGTGTGATGGAAATCCCGCAACGTGGCGTGGCGCAGAAGCACGGGCCTGATGGCGTCCGGCGCTCCCGTTGGGCAGTGATCCGCAACAGCTACCGCCAGTTGGAAGACACTACGCTGCGCACGTTCTTCCAGTGGTTGCCCCCGTACCAATTCGGGGAGTGGCTACCATCGAAGTTCCAGTACAACATTAAGGCTCTTCGCGGCGAAGGCGACGATAGAGGGGCGGAGATCGAAGTAATCTTCCGCGCCTTGGATCGACCGGACCAACTCGGCAACCTCCTTTCGATGGACCTGACGGGCGCATGGGTCAACGAGGGCCGCGAAGTTGAGTGGCCCATCTTCGAAGCCCTCGAAGGCCGTGTGGGGCGATACCCTCGCATGGTGGATGGCGGTCCAAGCTGGTTTGGCATCTTCAGCGATACCAACCCGCCCGACGTTGACAGCCCGTGGTTCCGTTTCTTCGAAGAAGCCGACCATTCCGAAAAGGTAGCAGAACTCGCCCGCGTGGTGCCGGGGATTACGGTCGAAGGCTATCGGCAAATCTTCAAGCAACCATCTGGTCTGTCGGATCACGCGGAGAACTCCGAGAACCTGCCGCCCGGCTACTACCAGCGCATGGCGGTGGGGAAGTCGGACGAGTGGATCAAGGTCTATGTGCATGGCGAGTACGGCTTCGTCATCGACGGCAAGCCTGTCTGGCCCGAGTACGCCGACGAACTGCACTGCCCAACCGACAAGCTCAAATGGCCCGCACCATCCGATGCGCTCCCGGTGGTCCGCAGTTGGGATTTCGGGCTGACGCCAGCCTGCATCTTCAGCCAAGTGACGGCGCGTGGTCAGTGGATCGTGTTTGACGAACTGGTCGCGACCTCGATGGGCGCCGATGCCTTCAGCGACGAAGTGGTGGCGCATAGCGCGCGCTGGTATCCCCGCTGCGACTTTTGGGATGTCGGCGATCCGGCCGGTGCGCAGAAGTCGCAGACCGACGAACGCACCTGTTTCCAAATCCTGCGGGCGAAGAACATCCTGATCGAGCCGGGCATCCAAACGCTGGCGATCCGGCTGGAGTCAGTGCGCAAGCCGCTGCGGACTCTGGTCGATGGCAGGCCGCAGTTCGTGCTGCATCCGCGCTGCACGCAACTCCGTCGCGCTCTGATGGGCGGCTACCACTACCGGCGAATGCGCGTATCAGGGGAGCGGTACACAAGCGAGCCGGAGAAGAACATGTACTCGCATCCGGCCGATGCCTTGGGCTATGCAGGCACACGTCTCTTTGGCGCCGCGCTCTACACGCCTCGCGGCGGCCGTTCCGATCAAGGGTATGGCGGCATGATGGAAGATCGCACGCGCAGCCGGGTGACCGGATACTAATGGGCGGCGGCACAAGCGGTTACGACCGATTCGAGTGGACCCCGGAGCGGTGGGCCTTTCTGGTCGATAACCGGGGCAAGCTGTCATCGGCGCAGATTGCCGCGCGTCTCGGCACCACAAAGGGAGTTGTCACGGGTAAGGCTTGGCGCGAGAAGCTGCCGAAGCTGAAAGACCCGATCGTGAGGAAATATGGCTGATCTGCCGCGCGAACTGTTGGAGCCTATGGAAGAGCATCGGATACCGCAGATCAGTCTTCAGGTTTCGAGCAACGTCAAGCGCGCCTGCCGGACCTGCAAGTGGTCGGAAATGGAGGGCAAGGATCGCGTCTGCCGGTTTGATCCGCCCAAGGTCGCCTTCATTCCGGTGCCGACGCAACAGCGCGTTGTTCACAACGGCCAAGGCATGACGATCCCCGGTGTGGAGGTGCGGCCAGTCTCGGGCTTCCCGATGGTGCAGCACGATCAATGGTGCCGGATGTGGGACAAGAAGCTGTCCGGCGACTGAACGCGACGTTCACTGGCGAGACTCCGACCTATGAGGCTCCGGAGGATGATCTGGCTCGGCTGGATCAGATGCCTGCTGCTTTGCGCGGGTGCTTCTACCAAGCGGCGACGAAACTCTCGGTGAAGGCGTTCGCCGAACATTGGGCGTGGGCGCGACATCACGGCCATAGCGTCATGGCCACCGTCGATCTGATGGACCGGATCGAGACGAACGAAATCGCGGTGGCCGCTGGCGAGTACCGGGCGCAGTGCGGGAGCGAGTATCCCCACGTCGCCGCGCACGCCACGGTGCAGCGGTATGGCGACATCGGGCCTTCCAAACATCCGCCGCGCATCTACGGTAAGCCTATTTTCCGGAGGCGGCGATGAAACAGGGAACTATGCACGGTGACCTGCCGTCCACGATCGTTCACAAGCTCGCCCGGCTGATGACGGGCACGAAGGATTACTCCGTCACGACAGGGGAACAGAGGGCGGCGCTCATCAACGCGATGGCAAGCACAAGGGAGCCGGGACAGAGCAACAAGCGGTGGCAGCGGCGGGCGGCCGGTCTGCTGATTAAGGGCGGTTGGGAAAAGCGATAACGCCGTTGCAGGATGTGCCGCGCGGAGGGCACATTGGGGCTGCGCGAGGCCAAGCAGCGCCGCCGCTGAACACGCGAACGGAGTAGCTGCCTTGTCCGTGACGATGCTGCGGCCCGATGCTGCGCCATCCCCGATGCAACAGCCGCCGGGCATGGGGCCTGCGCCGAATGCCATTCAATCAATAGCGTCACTAGGTACGCCGCCACCTATAGACGATGGCGATCTAACGGCCGTCCACGCAATGCCGGACGGTGTGCCGGAGCAAGCGCGCGAGCACTACATGCTGCTACAGCGGTGGTGCCGCAGCATGAACATCGCCGACGAAGACGATCTTGACGAAGACCTGTCCACGCTGGCGAACCGCGTGAAGCAAGACTACGAGATTGACGAACGCAGCCGCTCCGAGTGGAAAGAGAAATACCGGAAGTGGCTCGATGCCGCCCTTCAGGTGGTCGAGCAGAAATCCTATCCGTGGCCCAACGCGTCCAACGTCATCTACCCGTTGATGACCACGGCCGCGCTTCAGTTCGCTGCGCGCGCCTACCCGGCGATCATCAGGGACCAGAACGTCGTCAAGGGCGTGGTGATCGGTGACGATGACGGCCAGCCCGCCGTGGGTCAGGACGGCCAGCCGATCGTGCTGCCCAATGGGCCGATGTGGAAGATCGCGCCCGGCGCCAAGCGGGTGCGCGCCGATCTGATCGGCCGCCACATGAGTTGGCAGCTTTTGGACGAACAAGAGGAATGGGAACCGCAGACTGATCGGCTGCTGGTCGTGCTGGCCATCGTCGGCACGATGTTCCGCAAGAGCTACTTCGACCCCAACCTGCGGCGGAACGTCAGCGAAACCGTCGATGCCATCAATCTGTGCGTCAACTACTTCGCCAAGTCGTTCGAGACGGCGCCACGCAAGACCGAACTGGTGCGTCTCTACCCGTGGGAAATCGAAGAGAAAATCCGCAGCGGCCTGTTCCGCGACGAGAACTACGGCCGCGACATTCAGGGCAGCACCAATGAGCGCGAGCCGCAGCAACAGGACGATGACGACGCGGCGGTCACTTTCCTAGAGCAACACCGCCGGAGCGATCTGGACGGTGACGGCTACGCGGAGCCGTACATCATCACGGTGGCCCGCGACAGCGGCAAGCTCGCCCGCATCCGCGCCGGTTTCGATATGGACGGGGTGGAGTGGACCGGCGAGGGCCAAGTCCGCCGGGTGGCGCAGATCGAGTACTATACGAAATACGGCTTCATCCCCTCCCCCGACTCGGTCGTGTATGACCTTGGGTTCGGCCATCTGCTGCATCCGCTGAACGAGGCCATCAACACGTCGATCAACCAAATGTTCGACGCCGGCCATCTGCAAAACGTCGGCGGCGGCTTCATTGGCAATGGCCTGTCCATCAACTCCGGGGCGATGCGCTTCCAAGTCGGTGAGTACAAGCCGGTGAACGTCATCGGCGGCACCATCCGCGACAATATCTACGCGATGGAGTTCCCCGGCCCATCCAACGTGCTGTTCTCGCTGCTGCAATTTCTGGTCGAAGCGTCGGAACGCGTCGCCTCCGTAAAAGACATTATGACCGGCGACATGCCCGGCGATAACACCTCTGGCATCACCACGCTGGCCGTGATCGAGCAAGGGCTGAAGGTGTTCAGCGCGATCTACAAGCGCATTCACCGCTCGCTCGGCTACGAGTTCCGCAAGCTGTACCGGCTGAATAGGGTCTATCTGAACGACTCAATGGGCTTCGGCCGGGGCAATAATTGGGAGTCGATCAAGCGCGAGGACTACGAGCTTGGCAGCGGCGTCGAGCCGATCAGTGATCCGCAGATGGTCACCGACATGCAGCGGCTCGGCCGGGCGCAGTTCCTACTGACGTTCAAGGATGACCCCGGCGTCAATGGCTTGGCCATTCGCGAGGAAGCCTTCACGGCCGCCATGATCCCCAACCCGAAGCGTTTCCTGATTGCCAATGCCCCGCCGCCTCCGGGTGTGGCGCTGAAGTCACGCGAACTGGACATTCGCGAGAAGCGGGAAATGACGGATTTGGCTTTGAAGGCGCGGAAGGATCAGGCAAGTATGGTGCGCGAGATCGCGCAAGCGGAACTGTTCTTGGCCCAAGCACGCGCCGTGGACAACGATATGCAGCTTGCGTGGGTCGAACAGCACATCGCGAGGCTGAAGCTAGAAGTCGATGCCGTTAGCGCCCACGCCGATCACCTCCAAGCACAAGCCGCACTCATCAACGCCCAACAGCCCGACGATTCTGGCGGAGATTCAGGCTGAACAGTTCAATGCGTGGCTGCACCATCCGGTCACGGAACTGGTGTTGCGCGACTATGTGCGCGCCAAGGCGTGGTATTTCGAGCGCCAAGCCATAGAGGGGTGGCTGTCCGGTAAACAGCCCCTACAGGCGGAGCAAGAGGCGCGCGGGCGGATCATCGAGTTGCACTTCCTTGCCGATCTGCGGCTGGATCACGTACAGGCCCTATTCGAGACATTGGAGCGCATTCGTGCTGCTGACTGACGCCATCGCCGACCTCGAAGACAAGTTCATCGTCCACAACGACATCGGCTATCCGGTCATGTCGTACGACGGCAATGACAAGGAAATCGACACGGGCGCCAAGGATTGGAACAAGGCGCCGTGCGGCGAACGCTACATTTTGGTTTCCAGTGGCGGATGGGAAAACGACCACATACGCTCGGTGCTGTTCAACGACCAAAGTCGAGCCATCTACTGGTGGAAGTGGGCGGTGATGGACTACGCGGAGACGATCGCTCCGGAGGCTCAATGGTCGAAGCTGCACCTATACTGGCGCGACCGACCACAATATGTCTCCACCGACTACATCGCGCTGCAACAAGCGTCGATCGTGGGGCGCAAGGAAATGCTGCCGATCACGATCATTCTCGGGTCGGTCTATAGCCGCTTGCTGATTACCCGGAAGCGGCCAGATGGGGGCGAAGATGACTGAAGAAAGCCTACCGGACCGCGTCATTCTCACGACGCAGTTTGGCCAGTATGACGTGGCGGCCTTCGACGGCACCAATCACTCTGGCCTTCAGCCGCTATGCGACAAGGTGTTGGTGTTGTGCGACCGGGCCGCGCCCGAAACCGAAGGCGGCATCCTGCTGCCCGATACCTCGCGGGAGTCAACCACGATGGCGGCCATTACCGGCGTGCTGATCGCGGCCGGGCCGCAGGCGTTCGCGTACGATTCGCATCGGTTGGTCCATTGGGAAGGCGCGCGCCCGCAACCCGGTGATCGTGTGTTCTTCCAAAAGTACGCCGGTTTCGAGTATTTCGGCAGGGACGGGCAGATGTACCGGATCATGGAGGACCGGCAGATAGCGGCGATCGAGACTCCGGCGGATGACGGCGGGCAGATGACCGCAGCGTACTAAAACGAACCGCTCCTTGGCACAGCCACCGCAAAGGCAGTCAGGAGTGATGGATGTCAGAGACGACGGAAGGCGCCGCCGAAGAAGTCGGCACAGCAGCGCCCCCGCCACAACCGGATGCAGGCGCCGAAGAGCGTGCCCGCATGATGGGCTGGAAGCCCAAGGACCAATATCGTGGGCCGCCCGACAAGTGGGTGCCCGCTGACGAATTTCTGGATCGCGGCTTCGCGTCTCCGGCAGTTCTGGCCGACCGCGTGGAGGTGATGACCTCGCGCATGACGCGGATGGAGCGCGACAACCAGACGCTTTCCAGCAAGTTCGATGACGCGGTTCGCACCATCAACGACATGACCACGATGATGCGCGCCGCCGACAAGCGGGCGTATGACCGTGCGCGGGCCGATCTGGACCAGCAGCGCGTCAAAGCGGTCGAAGCGGGCGACACAGAGGCGTTCCGGCGCCTTGATACTGAAATGAGGGAGTTGGATCGCGGAGCACCGCCTGCTAACGTTGCCGCCGCGAATCCGAACGTTTCCTCCACTTCTGCACCGCAGGGGCGCAGCACCCCAACCGCTGACAATCCGGCGGTGCAGGCTTTCTACCAACGGAACCCGTGGTACAGCCGCGATCCGGTGATGACGCAGGAAGCGGACATCATTCACACCGGCCTCTTGAACGCGCGGCCTGACCTGACCGTCGATCAGAACCTCGCTGAAGTTGAACGCCGGTTGCGCGCGCAATTCCCTGACCGCTTCGGTGCCGCTCCGCCTACGCGCGGCATGAACGGCGGCTATCAGCAACAGCAGCCGCAGCAGCCCGAAAACCCGCGCCGCAATGAGGCTGGCAGCGTGTCGCCAGCGAGTTCATCCGGCTCCCCGCGTCAGCAACAGGGACGCCGCACGTTCGCTGCCATGCCGCAGGCCAGCAAGGACGCCTACACGCGTTACAAGCGGATGCTGGAAGGGCACGGCGAGCCGCTGACCGAAGCGGAATGGGCCACTGACTACTGGTCGCAGTTCGAGGATGGTGAAGCATGATGGCGATCCCGAAATGGAAATCACACAAGGTGGTCGAGGCGGCGCGCGTCACTGGCGTCCTCGATGAGCCTCTGCGTTGGGTGCTCCTAACCGGCGATTCCGTGCCGGTTTCGGTCGAACTAGAGTTGCGCGCGCGGCGCAACCCGATTGGTGGCTATTACGTGCGTTACCCCGATGGGTACGAATCGTGGTCACCAGCCGAAGCCTTTGAAGATGGGTATTCGTTGATTGAGGGTGAGCATGGCGCTGCGTGATCTTCTGTCCGAAGAGACATCGGACGCCTTCAAGGCGGCGCAGAACGCGCTGCACGGCAAGTCGGATACCGGCTTCTCCGGCATTCACAGAGAAATGGACACGCGCCCGATCGCCGGGCGTCTGGTCGATCGCCCGCATGTGCAGCGTGTCGCACCGGAGGGCGTCGATACCAGCAACCTGCCGCAAATCGAGCGGCGCGCGGAGCCAATCGACGGGCGCGATCGTGTTCCGTTCGGCAGCGAAGAACTACAGCTTGCGTGGGACGCGCGCCCCGGCTTCCGGAACTACTGGTTCAACGACACGCCCGGCCGCGTCACGCGGGCGAAGAAGGCCGGGTACAGCCACGTCACTGATCCCGATACTGGCGATCCCGCGTGCGTTGTGACTGATCGCACCGATCACGGTGGTCGCAAAAGCTACTTGATGGAAATTCCATTAAAGTTCTATCAAGAGGACATGGCGCGGCAAGCAGCGGCGCTAGATCGTCGGTTGAACGACATCCGTCACGGCAGAGCAGGGCCGGGCGCTGAAGACAACCGCTACATCCCCAAGCAGGGCATCCGCATCGAGGGCCGCTAAAGAGCGGCCTTCCTCCCCCCGCCTAGTCCGGCGAGCAGTCCGCAGGGCGCTTTCACTTCACCCCGGCAGAGGCTCGCCGCATGGCAAATGCCAATACGCCCTATGGGCTTCGTCCGTACTCCTATGTGTGGGGTGCCCCGTACGCGGGCGCCGTGCGGGTGTACGCAGTTCCGGCCAACAATGGGACCGCCCTCTACTATGGCGATCCGGTCAAGCTCATCACCAACTCGTCCGATGGCAATGGCGTGCAGAACGTCGTCATCGGCACGGCCGCTGGTGGCGCCTACACGCTCGGCTCGTTCATGGGCATCGCCAACAACGCCGGTCAGACCACTATCCCGGTCCTGCAAAACCAGACTCCATATCTGGCAGCGTCGCAGGCCGCGTACGTCTACGTGGTCGATGATCCGTTCGTCCTCTACGCGATCCAAGAGGACAGCTTGGGCGGCGCGATGGTCTCGGGCGCTTCCGGGCGCAACGCGGACCTGATCGCAGGCAGCGGCAGTACCGTCACCAGCCAATCCGGCTGGCTGTTGGACAGCAGCACGCTGCAAACGACGAACACCCTTCAGCTTCGCATCATCCAACTTCTGCAAGAGGTGGATAACGCCGTTGGCACCTACGCCAAGTGGCTCGTGAAGCTGAACCTCGCCTCTATGCTCAACCTGACGGGGGTGTAAGCAATGCCCGTAATCACCACTGGCACGCACCCCAAGGCACTGTGGCCCGGCATCCGGGCATGGTGGGGCCGTAGCTATAACGAGCATGTGCCGGAGTATCCGGACCTGTTCGAAATCGACACCTCTGACAAAGCCTACGAAGAGGAACCCGAGATCACGGGTTTCGGCCTCGCTCCGGTGAAGCCGCAGGGCGCCCAAATCTTCTACGACACGGAAGTACAGGGGCCGGTCAGCCGCTACACGCACGTTGCGTATGCACTCGGCTACATCGTCACGTTCGAAGAACTGCGCGACGATCTGTACGAGGTGGTCAGCAAGCGCCGGGCGCAGCAGTTGGCGTTCAGCATGAGGCAGACCAAGGAAAACGTGCTCGCGGCGGTCTATAACCAAGGCTTCAACAGCAGCTATCCCGGCGCGGATGGCGTCTCGCTGTTCTCGGCGTCGCACCCAACGCTGTCGGGCAACCAGTCGAACCTGCTGACCACTGCGGCCGACATATCGGAAGTCGCGGTGGAAGACCTCGTTATTCAGATCATGCAGATGACGAATAACCGCGGTCTGAAGATCAGCGGGCTGCCGCAAAGCCTGAACATCCCGCCCGCGCTGTGGTTCGAGTCGAACCGCATCTACCACTCGGTGTTGCAGAACGACACGGCGAACAACGCCATCAACGTGCTGCGCGCGACGGGGGCCTTCCCGAAGGGGATCAAGGTCAACCACTATTTCTCAAGTTCTACGGCGTGGTTCATCAGAACAAATATCCCGCGCGGCCTCCAATACTTCGAGCGTGACAAGATCACGTTTGACCAAGACAATGATTTTGACACAAAAAATGCCAAGGCCGCTTGTTATGAGCGGTACAGCGCGTTCTGGTCAGACTGGCGCGGCGCGTTCGGCACACCGGGAGTGTGAGACATGAAGAAGGGTAAGGGAAAAGGCGGCAAGCGCGGCTGTTAAGGCGCTTGCATTCGGGCCGCACGGTTGCGCATTCTCCGCCGCATCGAATCAAGCGGAGAACCGATGTACATCGTGCGGCTCGACTACGTTAACGGTCTCCACAAAGAGTACGCGTTCAACGACCTAGGCCCGGCTGCGGCAGCACATGAGCTTGCCACCGCAGCGAAAGACGCCAAGGCGCGTGGCACCATCACCGATGATGCTGGCCGCAAGGCAGGCTTCGAGGGCGCGAACATCCAATCCGTCGAACTGGTGGACACGCAGGCCGAAGCGATTTCGGCGATCAAGCTGGTGACAGAAATCAACGCGATCCAGCAGCAGTTCGGGCCGCCCGCGCGGCGTCAACCGCCTCCGGAACCGGAAATCCGCGACGACGCTCCCGAGTATCGGCCGCCGGTCGGACGCATTGGCAACTTCGCTTCCTAAAGCCACACACGCGTCTGTCCACTACGGCAAGGGAATGCCGCAGTCTCATTGCAGCATTTGTCGGCACTATCAGGCGCCCAAACGCGACAGCGCGCCGCATTGCGCGCTGGTCCGCGACCCGATCCGGCCCGGCGACTGGTGCGAGAAATTCCACAAGCGGTGATTGTCTGGCTGTTGCGCGTGGCGATGGTGGGCCTCGCGCCCGGCGACATTCAGTTCTACCAGCCCAAGGTCCAATTCCCGACGCTGCAAGCCTGTCTCGCGCAAGGCGAAGACGTGTGGCGGGAATATCTGCCGCAGGACAAGCAAGTGAAGTACGTCTGCGATCCGAAGGAAATTGACGTTGATGCGCCGCCGTAGCTAAGGTGCGGCCACGCGCTCTCGCGAGCAGCCTTGTGCGCGATCCCGACAAAGCCCGGTGCGTGTAGCACCCTAGTTGAAGGATCGAACGCAATGGCTCGCACAGCCCTTTGGGCGCCAGCGCACCGTGTCATGCAGCGTATGCCTATCGGCTCCGGCGGTGGTCCGGCCAACGCTGCGCCCTCTCTCGATATGGCAGGCGTGGGCATTCAGGACTCCCGGCTGCTGTGGAACTCCGCGAACAGTTCGACCGGCGCACAGGTGGTCGGCTGGTACATGAGCGGCCCGCATCCGGTCATCGACCAAGTGCCGTCTGCGCTGACCACGACAGCCATTGCCGCCGCACAGGTGCCGACCGCTGGCGTCGCGCTGACACTGGTAAGCTCAACGGGCGCTGGCATCACGGTGATGTCGTCGGCGCTGCTGGCGCTTCCCTCGCTGAACACGATCGCTGCTGGCACGCTCGCGATCGACTCGGTGCCGACATACATCAGCTTCGGCGCCAGCGATTTCACCGTGTTCTACAACGCGGGCACGGCGGTAGCGCGCAACATCCAAGTCCGCAGCGTCGGCGACGACAGCGGCGCGACGTTCACCGTTGTCGGTTACGACCTCTACGGCTACCCGATGACGGAGACGATCACCGGATCATCCGGCGCCCCCGGCACGGCAACCGGGAAGAAAGCCTTCAAGTTTGTGACCAGCGTCACCCCGGCTGGCACACTCTCCGGTTCCAACGTCAGCATCGGCCAAGGCGACACGTTCGGTATGCCGATCTTCCTTGGGTCCACGACCGGCCTGATGGGCTTTTGGAACAACCTCATCATCACGGGCGCTGGCACCGCGACCGCAGGCGTCACCACGACGCCTAGCGCCACGACGGGCGACGTGCGCGGCACCTATCTGGTGGGGTCCGCATCGGACGCGTCGAAGCGGCTGCAAGTCTACCAGCACCCATCCGTCAGTTCGATGCAGTCGCTCGGCATCAACGTCGGGCTGTTCGGCAAGACGCAAGCGTAAGGCGGACAGCCAATGCGGCCTGTCACAGTCACCACAACGGACGCTTCGGGTGGGGCGAAGAACTCTTCCCCCATCCCGATCGACTGGATTGCCTGCCCGGTCAACATCGGCATCGGCTGCATCGTCACGGGCACCGTGAACTACAGCGTGCAGCACTCGTTCGACGGCTCCAACTGGTTCGAGAACGCCAACATCAGCGGCTCGACGGCAACCGCCGACACGAACTACGCCTTCCCCGTACTTCAGGTGCGATTGCACCAAGCATCGGGAACGGGGTCGGTGACGATGACGCTGATCCAGTCGGGGCCGTGATGTGGCGAGCTACGTTTCCTACACCGGAGAGGATGTCAGCCTAGAACCGGGCAATGCCGTCTCCGTACCGGCAAGCGGCGTTTCGCTGCAAGTCGAAGTCTCGTTCACGGGCGGCGTGTCCGTCCCGGCGAGCGGGCAGGTTCCCGCCGATACATCGGCAATCCTGCTGCAAAGCAATGCGGGTCTGATCGAACTCGAAGACGCCTCCGGCGTGATCCTGTTGGAGTAGAGCGGTGGCAAACAAAAAAATCTCGAATATGACGCCAGCCACAACGCCGCTCGATGGCACCGAACTCGTGCCGTTGGTACAGAGTGGCGGGAACGTCCAAGGCACGGTGTCGGACTTCCTGAACTCGGCAGTGGCCACCGTCGATCTGAGCACAGCCGCCAGCGCAGGCAACACGGGCGCGATCAGCCTCACGACGGGCAAGAGCAGCGGCGCCGACTCCGGCAGCCTCACACTCAAGACCGGCGATGCTGACGGTACGCGCGGGTCGATCGTCTTCGACTCCGACAGGTTTTCGATGCCTTCGGGCTTCGTTGTGGACACTGGCGCGAACCGGATCGAACTGACGGTCTCGTTGCAGAGCGCCGACAACGGTTCTGGCTCCGGCGTGGCCCTCAACGCGGGGCCGGGCGGCGATGTCAGCGGCACAGGAGGCGATGTCCAAATCTTCGCTGGTAGCGCGAGCGCATCTGGTAGCGACGGCGGCGCGGTTCTGATTGCGGCTGGCGATGGGAGTGGAGCCGGTGTTGGCGGGACCATGACCATACTAAGCGGGCAGGGCGGCGGCGACTCTGGCCTCGCCCAATTTGGCGCTGGCAATACTACGGGTGCGGGGAACGGCGGCGGCGCCGTAGTGTTGGGCGGCGACGCCAATTTCCTAGGAAACGGCGGTGACGTTGAAATTCATGGGGGGTTTGCGAGCAGCGGCGATCCGGGAACTCATGGCGGCAACGTCATTCTGACCATTGGCGACACTGCGGCTGGTGGTAGTCAAGGAACGCTCCAGATTTACAACATTGGGGACGGCAAGGGCGTAGCTACCGGCACGATCAAGAACGCGCCTCATGCGGCTGATCCGTCCATTTGGATGAAGGTCACCATCAACGGCACCATCTGCGCCATCCCCGCTTGGACGGTCTAAATGGCGGACGATCGCCACTACGTCCCCGGCGACAACTACCTTCTGGATGATCTGAGCGGCTTCAAGATCAGGGCATCCCGCGCGCGCGTCATCCCCGGCGGCATCACTGGCAACCTCGCCGTGGCACCGCAGCGGTGGGAACCGCAACAGCCGCAGGATTTCGTCAAAGGCGTTCCGGACGATCAGACCGTGGCGCTGTCACGGCCTCGCCAGCGAAACCAGTTCATTCTGCTTGGGACCAACGTCACTGCGTTCTCGGCGCGCGGCGACATGAGCATCACGATTGCCAGCCCGCGAAAGTGGCAAGTCGGCTTCGGCGCGCAGATCATGTTGGACTCTGGCGTCAACTTCATCACGGCCGTCTCGGCCATCACCAACAACGTCTTCACGCTCGCGCAGCCATTGCCCGCGTCGGTGGGCGGCTCCATCGGCGATCCAATCGAGAACCTTGTGCTGGCGCTGAACCAAGCCACGCCGCCGTTCTATTTCGTGTTGGATGAGCCGGGCGAAGACATCCTCGATTTCAACGTTCTCGCGTGACGAATTTCACTCCTTTCGAAACCCTGACGGCGGCTGCCCTCAACGCGGCCTTTGGCGAGGTTACGCCCGGCACTGATGAAATCCTGACTGGCGACGGCAGCGGCAACGCTGTCGATGTGCAGTTCGGGACCGGCATCACGCTTACGGTCGGGACGCTGGAAGTCCAATGGCAGTCTGGCACCGTCGCTGCGCTTGGTAGCGGCATTTCCCTTTCAGGCGGCACGCTATCGGCAACAGGAACCGGCGGCACTGTCACGTCAGTTCACACGACCGGCGCGGGCATCGCCGCATCGCCAGCAACGATCACGACGGTCGGCACGCTCGCTGTCGAATGGAATGCTGGCACCGTCACCGCGCTTGGGTCGAACCTGACACTGACAGGCGGCACGCTCGATGCCCCGCCCGGCGGCGTCACATCGTTCGTCATCAGCGCCAGCCCGTATCTCAATAGCGGCACGATCAGTACGACGGGCACGATCACGGCCGCGACGATCGCCGACTCGCGTGTCCTCGCCAACGTCAGCGGCGGTGTGGCCATCCCCTCTGCAACGCCGTTCGCAGGCATCCACGCAACGGCCGGGACGCTGGTTGCGAACTGGAATGCGGGCACAGTTACGGCGCTTGGCTCCAACCTGTCATTGACTGGCGGGACGCTGGACGCCCCGCCGGGTGGCGTCACGACAATCGTTGCTGGCACGGGCCTGTCGGGCGGCACGATCACCAGTACCGGCACCATCGCGATTGCGTCGATCGCCGATGCGAGGATTTTTGCCAACGTCAGCGGCAGCCCCGCCGCGCCGTCTGCCACTCCCTACGCTGGCATCCACGTGACCAGCGGATCGCTGGTTGCCGACTGGAACAGCGGCACCGTCTCTGCGCTTGGCAGCGGCGTGTCGCTCGTCGGCGGCACGCTGTCAGCGACCGGCACAGGCGGCAGCGTCACGGACGTTGAAACCGGCGCTGGTCTTAGCGGTGGCCCGATCACCACAACGGGCACCATCGTTGCCGACTGGCACGCGGGAACTGTTGCGGCGCTCGGCTCCGGCATTTCGCTGACCACTGGCACCCTGTCGGCAACGGGCACTGGTGGAACCGTCACGAACGTAGCGACTGGCACCGGGCTGACGGGCGGCCCGATCACCACGACCGGCACCATCTTGCTCGCCTCGATCACGGCAGCAACCGTCATGGCGAACAGCGGAACCGCATCCGCAGCGCCAAGCTCCACGCCGATCGGCGGCGGTCTCACATTCAACAGCGGCACGCTGACAAGCCCATCTGGCACGGTGACAAAGGTCAGTACCGGCACTGGCGTAACCGGCGGTGACATCACGTCGGCGGGCACTATCTCGCTCGCTACGCGCACTGCCAGCACGCTGATGGGCAATCCCGGCACGGCAGCGGCCACGCCGTCAGACATAGTGATCGGAAGCGGCGTCACCCTAAGCACGACCGGCACGCTGTCGGCTGCGGGAACCGGCGGCAGCGTCACGTCCGTCGTGGTGGATGCGTCGCCCTATCTGAACGCGGGAACGATCACCACTACCGGCACAGTCTCGGCGGCGACGCTCGCCGCGAACTCGTTGCTCGCCAACTCGGGAACGGCCGCTGCCGTACCCACCGCCATTGCCATCGGCGACGGCCTCAACATCAACAGCGGCACAATCTCGGTGCTCAACTCTGGAACGCTTGTCACTGCGGCCGGTAGCAATCAGGCGACCGCACAGACGATCACTGCTGACATCGCAATCGCCGTGACTGTCGCGGCCAGCACTGGCTTGCAACTGAAGACGACGCCCGCTGCCTTCTTCCAACAACTGATCGTCAACGCGGGCGCCAACACGCTGTCGGTCTACCCCGCATCGGGTGCGCAGATCGGAAGCGCGGGCACGAACGCGGCGGTCAGCATCGTGACGGGCGGCAACGCACGGTTCATCGCACAGACAGGATCGCAATGGGTAACCGCCTGATCCTCGCCACTGTGCTTTGGGCGTGGTCGGCGGTTGCGTGCGCGCAAGTCGGGCCGGTGCAGTACGGCGCGCTGCCGAACTGTCAGGACAGCGGCGGCAACCATCTGAACTACAGCAGCGGCACGTTCACATGCGGCACCACTGGTTCCGGCGCGACCGTCACGATCAACACCTACACCTCGCACCAGACCACGAACTGGACGCGTCCGTCGTCCAACGTCGCATGGGTCATCGTCTATGGCGCTGGCGGTGGCGGATCATCCGGCCCTAGCGGCGCGAACTCGTCGGCGGGGGCGGTGGCGGCGGCAGCGGTGCGCGCATTGACGACATCGCGCTCGCATCCGATCTGACGACGGTCGGCGGCACTGTCTCGCTGACGGTCGGCACGGGTGGCACTGCTGGTACGCCTGTGTTCACCGCAGGCGGCGTGGGCGGCACGTCGAACTTTGGCACCTTCATCACCGCGTATGGCGGCGGTGGCGGCAACGTTGTCTCGACCTCGCCAAGCGTGGGAGGGACCGGCGCATCCGTTGCCAATCCCGGCGTGGTCGCAAGCGGCACCACGGCGGGACCAACACCGGGCGGCGCTACGGGTAGCAACTGCTTCGCCGGACAGGGATGCAGCGTCAGCGCGATCACCAGCCAAGCGGGACGCAACAGCGAGTATGGCGGCGCATCCGGCGGGTCCAACACTTTCGGCAACAACGTCGGTGGCGCTGGCGGCAGTTCCGTGTTCTCGGGTGGCGCAGGCGGCAACGGCGGCGGCGAAGGCACGGGCGGCACCTCCAACAACGCAGGTGCGGGCGGTGCGTGCGGCAGTTTCACCGCAGGCGGCGGTGCATCGGGCGGCACTCACGCCAGTCCGAACGGCGGCACGGCAGCGAACGGCAACACAGTCTGCGGCGGTCAAGGCGGCGGTGGTGGCGTAGGCGAGCGTTCATCTGTCGCTGGTGACGGCAGCCACGGCGGTCAGCCAGCAGGCGGTGGTGGTGGCGGTGGCGGAATGCCCACAGCCGGTGCGACGCAGGGCGTCGGTGCGGCAGGCGGCGACGGGGGCGTGTATGTCTTGGCGTGGTGATGTTCTCGCCGCGCTGCTGGTCTTCAGCGTCTCGGCATCTGCGGCGCCGGTTGGTCCAGTGCAGTATCCGGCGGTTCCGAACTGCCAAGACTCGGGCGGCAATCACCTCAACTACAATTCGAGTACTGGCGCGATCAGTTGCGGCACTACGACATCGAACACCAACATCACGCTCAACAGCTACACATCGAACGGCAGCAATTCGCTGTCGCAAGTCAGCGGCACGACCGTCGTTTGCGCGAAGCTGTTTGGTGCCGGTGGACAGGGCGGGGGCGGTCAAGGCAATGCAGCAACAAACGTAGTCCGCGCTGGCGGCGGTGGCGGCGGAGCCGGTTCATCCAATTTCAAGTGCTTCCGCTCCGCTGATCTGACGTGGCCCGTCACGGTGGCGGTCGGAACGGGTGGAACGTCTGGCGGCGGCGGTGGATCAGGGGCCAACGGCTCGGACGGCACTGCGGGCGGCAACACGACCATCGCCAACGGCGGCACAACGTATTTGTTCGCGGGCGGCGGAGGCGGAGGCGGAGGCGGTGGCACCGGCAGGCTCGGTGGTGGCACTGGCGGCGGCGTCATAGGGCAGGGCCAGACTGGCGGCACGACATCGGTAATCGGCGGTCTGCCCGCAACCGGCGTGAACGCAATCGGCCTCGCGGGACAAGGCGCTGGATCGAACATCAACACGGTCGGTCAGAGCGCCGAATATGGCGGTGCCGCTGGCGGCGGTGCGAACGCTGCTGGTGGCGCTGGCAAGGATGCGGGTTCCTCGATCTATGGCGGCGGCGCGGGCGGTGCTGGCGGCGGCGTCACGACTGGCAATTCGGCAGCGGGTGGTGGCGCAGGCGGTGCTTGGCGTGCGTGGGTAACGACTGGCGCGGCTGGCGGCGGCGCGAACGGCAACGCCGGTCAAGGCACGGCGACCAACGGCAATTCGCTCGGCGGCGGCGCAGGCGGCGGTGGTGGCGGCGGCAACAACGCTGCAACTGGCGGATCAGGTGGCGCGGGCGGCTCTTGTGGCGGCGGCGGTGGTGCGGGCGGCGGCGGAACAAGCACAGGCGGGCAAGGCGGTAATGGAGCCGATGGATGCGCGTTCGTCTGGCAGTTCTGATCGCGCTCGTTCTCTGTGCGCGCGCTTCGTCGGCGCCAGTTGGGCCGGTCGAATATCCGCAAATCCCGACGTGCGCCGATAGCAGCGGGCAGCACCTCAACTACAACAGCACGACGGGTGCGTTCTCCTGCGGCACCACGACTAGCGGCACCATTGTCACGGTTAACAGCTACACGGCCTCTGGCACGAACTCGGTTTCACAAGCAACGAACAGCACGATCGCTTGCATCAAGCTGTATGGCAGCGGTGGGCAGGGCGGCGGTGGATCGGGTGCGGCGGCACTCACGGCGAAGGGCGGCGGCGGCGGCGGTGGTGCGGGAGCGCGCGCATTCGGTTGCTTCCGTTCATCTGATCTGACGTGGCCGCTTTCTATTGTCACAGGTGCGGGCGGCTCCGCAGCGGGCACGGGCGGCACCAACGCGGCTGGCGCTGATGGCTCGAATGGTGCGAACAGTACGGCGGCCAATGGCGCGACAACCTATCTGCTTGCTGGCGGCGGGGGCGGTGGCAGGCGTGGCGCATCCGCAGCGAACTCTGGCGGCGGCACAGGCGGCGGCACCGCTGCTATCGGCGTGGTCGGCAGCACAGGCAACGCTATCGGCGGCGCCCCGCAGAACACTACCGCTACCGCTGGCATCGCCGGTCAGGGCGCTGGTAGCGGCGGCGGTGCCAACGGCCTCAACGCTGAGTATGGCGGGGCATCCGGTGGTGGTTCGCCTTCCACAGCGGGCGTAGGCACTCTCGGCGGTTCATCAATGTTCGGCGGGAGCGGTGGCGGCGGGGGCGGTGGCATTGACAATACCAATCCCGGCAATTCCTTCGCGGGCGGTAATGGTGGTCTTTCGCAGACCTATGCAGCGGGTGGCGGCGCATCCGGTGGCGCGATCAACGGCAACAGCGGCATTCAGACCGGCGCGGATGGCAGTTCGCTCAAGGGCGGAGGCGGCGGTGGCGGTGGGGGTGGCAACAACGCAGCTACAGGCGGCGCGGGCGCGAATGCTGGCAAGTGCGGCGGCGGCGGCGGCGGAGGCGGCGGGGGCACCAATACCGGCGGCAAGGGTGGCAACGGCGGCGACGGCTGCGCATACGTCTGGCAATGGTGAGCGCGCTTCGTTAGTTTCGTGACAAGGCCAAGCAGCGCCTTCCCCTAATCTAAGAGAGGGCGCTGCGTGACTGCGTACTGGACGGGGCGTCAACGATCGCCCGAGACAAAGGCGAAGATCAGCGCCACGAAGCGCGGCAAGCCTAATCCACATATCTCCGTTCTCGCGCGCCTGAAGGGCGACGAAAACATGCGCAAGGCGTCGCTTGCGCGGCGGCGCGCGCTCGTCTGCATGAATGACGGCCTGCGGTTTGTCTCGGCAGTTGAAGCTGCCAGCCATTACGGGCTGCCCCGCTATCGCAACATCCACTCCGCGATCTATTACGGGTACGCCATTCGCGGCCTCCATTTTCGGTATGGAGACCGCTGATGGCTGCGGTGCAAACGAGCGGTTCGTACTCGTACAGCGCATCGGTGGTGACGCTGCTGTCAGCGGCGCTCCGGTGTGCGCAAGTCATCGCCGAAAACGAGACGCCGACCGGCGATCAGCTTCAGTCCGGCCTCGATGCCATGAGCGCGATGATTAAGGGCTGGATGGCGACCGGCATCCACGTCTGGACAGAGGAAGAGTGCATTCTTTTCCCGCAGGCCAATCAGTGTCTCTACCAGCTTGGGCCGGTCTCGACCGATCACGCGGCGCTCTACAACGACGTGGCGCAGACCGACTTGGACCTGAACGCGGCGGCGAGCGACACGACCATAACGGTCGCATCCGCCACTGGAATCGCCAACGGCGACAATATCTGCGTCCAACTCGACAGCGGGCTGAACTTTTGGACGACGGTTGACGGTGCGCCGTCTGGCCAAGTCATCACGCTGACCGATGCGCTGCCAAGCTCGGCGGCGGCAGACCAGTTGGTGTTCGCGTACACGACGGCGCTGATGCGTCCGCTGAAAGTCTACGGTGGCCGCCGGTTCACCCTATCGTCGTTGCCGTCCGCCCGCATCGACGTGCCGATGAATATGTGGGCGAGATTGGATTATCAGAATCAGCCCAACAAGTACAGCAGCGGCACCATCACCGCATTCTTCTACGATCCGCAAACGAATGGCTCCGCTGGCGGCGTGTACGCGGCCGGGCAGGCAACCGGCATCTTGAACCTCTGGCCCAACCCGTCGAGCAATCAGTTCGCATTCCGCTTCACGGCGCAGCGTCCGATTCAGGACATCGCCAATTTGAGCAACTTGCCGGACTTCCCCGTGGAGTGGAACGCGGCCATCAAATGGAATTTGGCGCTGGAACTGGCGGGCGAATACGGCGTGCCGTCCGATCAGTCGCAAGTCATCATGGCGCTGGCGCAGAAGTGGTACGGCATCGTCCAATCGTGGGACCGCGAGAACGAGTCGGTTCTATTCGGGCCTGCCTTCCAGCCCGGCTATCGGCGGGGCTGATCGGTGCCGCAGGTTCAGTTCGCCGCGCAGGCTTATCAGGCGCGCAGCACGCAACTGCTCAATCAGGCGTGCATCAACGCGTTCACCGAACCAACGCCCAAGGAAGGCAAAACACAGTCGCCGGTCTACGCGATCCCCGGCCTGTCCGTGTTCTCGCGGCAGGGAAGCGGCCCGATTTTGGGGATGCACATATTCGACCTGCTGGACTTGCTGTTCGTGATGAGTGGTCCGGCGCTCTATTCGGTCACGGCGACGGGTACGGCGACGCTGATCGGCACAACGAACATGGGCGGCTCGCTGGTCAGCATGGCCGACAACGGCCAGCAAATGGTTATGGTGGATGGAAGCGCGGGGTGGATTTATCAGCCGACCGGCGTCAACCAAGTCACGACGGAAACCGTCAACGCTGGCGCGACCACGATCCCGGCGAACATCACCGGCACCATTACCAGCGGGGACACGTTGAACGTCACGCTGGACAACGGGGCTATCTTCACCACGACGGCGGCGAGCACGGTCACCTATGCGGACCCCGCGATCCT